>RRZU013341080.1_pt1 | contig 35937 bp, 30 predicted proteins | sample 2165561 | NCBI WGS metagenome assembly RRZU01 (sample SAMN10456909, study PRJNA506462) | wastewater metagenome | isolation source: wastewater sludge | place: USA: Moscow, Idaho | reverse complement strand
TCAACCCACTTTTTAGCAACCATTTTGTCTACTATGCCGAATAACCTGACATTGAAAAAAACCATCGGGAATATCCCGATGGTCAAATAAGATTGAATATCATCTGAAAACTTAAAGTGCGGTTTCGGATTGTTTTAGAAAACTCTTCTAATCCAATCGGTTAATATGTTTTTTTGCGGCAATCCAAGCACCGCACCAACCAGTAAATGCGGCAAGCAGAATAATAAACAATGCTTCAATTAAAGAGATACCGTTCAATTCGTATTTCACAGCAAAAATATCGGCGACATAACTAATTGCGGTGGAGAAATAAATAATGGTCAGTGAGCTGAGCAGTGCTGCCAGAACACCGCCGATGATACCGTAAATCAAGCCGGTATACAGAAATGGACGAAGAATAAAATACTCGGTGGCACCCAGCAGTTTCATCACTTCAATATTGGCGCGGCTGCTGTAAACGTCGGAGCGGATACTGTTGCCGATAACCAGAATCACTGCCAACAACATTAACAACGTACAAACTACTGCAATTCTACCCGCCAACCAGGTGATCGCCGCCAGTTTTTCCAGCCAATCGCTATCCAACCGCACTTCGTCCACGCCTTTTACTTTCGCCAGCGCTACCCGTAAGTCCGCCAACTTGGCAGATTGCTGGAATGCCTCTTCCGGCGTGATCATCACCACCGCCGGCAACGGATTATCATCCAATAATGCCAATTCAGAACCAAAACCGGACCAAGAGCGGAAATCCTCCAAACTTTGTTGGCGCGAGATATAGCTAAGCGAAACCACACCGTTTTGTTCGCGCAGCTGCTCTACCACCAGATTGGCATCGGCTTCGGTTAAGGTTTTATGCAGATAGACCGTCAATTGCGATTCGGGATAAAATTTGGTAGCGGCTTCTTTGGTATTTTTCCACAATAAATAGCTGATAGTCGGGATAGTTAACGAAACTGCGATCACCAAAACCGTCAAAATAGTGCCGACTTTTTTAATCCATAAATCAGTAAACACTGAGCGCATAACATATTGGATTTGCAGCCAAAACGGAGCTTGTAAACGACGAGAACTCATAATATTTGACAACTCCTACTGAAATGCACGCAGATGACCTTGTTCTAACACTAAGGTCGGTTTCGGTTTTTGTTGAATAATGGTGTGATCGTGAGTAGCGATTAACACCGTGACGCCAATACGGTTAAACTCTTCAAACAAGCGGAATATTTCTTGAGTTAAGGCCTTATCCAAGTTTCCGGTCGGTTCGTCCGCCAACAATAATTGCGGGCGATTCACCACCGCTCGCGCGATATCCACCCGCTGTTGCTCCCCGCCGGACAGGTGCAACGGCAGATGATTGGCTCGATGTAATAAACCTACTTTATCCAAGGCGGCAGAAGCACGGCGTTTGATTTCATTCGGATGCATTCCGCTGATAAGTAACGGTAAAGAGACATTTTCCAACACAGAACGATCGGTCAGTAGGCGGTAATCCTGATGCACCATGCCGATTTGACGACGCAGAAACGGAATCTGTTCGGCGCTGATACGAGTGATATCGTGTCCGTTAAAAAACACAGTGCCGCCATTGGCACGTTCAATTCCCATAATTAATTTTAGCAGCGTACTTTTCCCTGCACCGGAATGTCCGGTGAGGTAGCTCATTCCGCCGACTGGCAAATGAAAGCTCAGCCCTTGCAACGCCTGCTTGCCGCCTAAGTAAGCCTTGCTCACATTAACAAAACGGATCATGTTATCTCTCTTGTTTAACTCATTATTTTGTGATTAATCATCTTCATGGGTAAATAAGGCATCAATAAATTCTTGTGCTGCAAACGGGCGCAGATCATCGATTTTTTCACCGACGCCGATATAACGAATTGGTACTTTAAATTGATCGGCAATGGCAAAAATCACCCCGCCTTTTGCCGTGCCATCAAGTTTGGTCAAACTGATACCGGTTAAACCAACCGCTTCATTAAACAGTTTCGCCTGACTGATCGCATTCTGTCCGGTGCCTGCGTCGAGGGTCAGCATAATTTCATGCGGCGCTTCAGGATCGAGTTTTTGCATCACGCGCACAATTTTTTTCAGTTCATCCATCAGGTGATTTTTATTTTGCAAACGCCCTGCGGTGTCTGCCAATAGCACGTCGATATTTTTCGATTTAGCAGATTCCATTGCATCATAGATCACCGATGCTGAATCGGCACCGCTGCTTTGCGCCACCACCGGAATATGATTACGTTCGCCCCACACTTGCAGTTGCTCCACTGCTGCGGCACGGAAAGTATCGCCTGCCGCCAACATCACCGATTTTCCTTGCGATTGGAATTGACGCGCCAATTTACCGATAGTGGTGGTTTTGCCGACGCCATTAACACCGACCATTAAAATCACAAACGGCTTTTTGTCACTGATAATTAACGGTTGTGCCACCGGTTGCAGAATCTCTGCCATCTCTTCTTTTAATTTTTGGTATAACTGTTCGGCATCTCGTAACTCTTTTCTGGAAGCGTGTTGTGTTAGATTATTGATAATTTTAGTGGTCGTCGGCATACCGATATCGGCGATCAGTAACTGCTCTTCCAGCTCTTCAAACAAATCATCATCAATTTTTCTACCGCTAAACAGATTACGAAAACCGGCACCCAGATTTTGTTTGGTTTTCACCAAACCTTTTAACAACCGGCTGAAAAAGCCACCTTCACTTGGTTTTTCCTGCTCTTTTTGTTTGTGTTTTTCTTGTTCCGCTTTTTCTGCTGCTTCCCGTTCTGCTTGTTGTTGCACTAACCGTGCTTGTTCAGCTTTCTCTGCTGCTTCTCGCTCCACTTGTTGTTGTGCCAACCGCACTTGCCCGGCTTTTTCTGCTACTTCCCGCTCCACTTGTTGTTGGGCTAACCGCACTTGTTCAGCTTTCTCTGCGGCTTCTTGTTCTACTTGCTGTTGCGCCAACCGATCTTGTTCAGCTTTCTCTGCTTCTTCTCGCTCCACTTGTTGTTGGGCTAAGTGCGCTTGCTTGGCTTTTTCTGCTATTTCCCGTTCTGTCTGTTGTTGTGCTAACCGAGCTTGTTCAGCTTTTTCTGCGGCTTCCTGCTCCACTTGCTTTTGCGCTAACCGCGCTTGCTCGGCTTTTTCCGCTACTTCTCGCTCTGCTTGTTGTTGCGCTAACCGTGCTTGTTCAGCTTTCTCTGCAGCTTCCCGCTCTATTTGTTGTTGGGTTGCTTGCTCTTGTACAGCCGTTTGATCGTTTTTCCCTAGCCCTAGCCATGACCAAAAACCGCTCTTTTTCTTATTATCTGCCATTCATTTACTCTCAATAATTTACTTTAAATTTTGCCGTTTTTATTCAACCATGTTGATACACAAAAATAGCTTATATGCGGTGTTAGTTTATCACTTAACCTGATTTTTTGTGAAATTTTCTCTTTAATGACTTATGAAATGGCAGCTTTGCGCTTATCGCAACTTAGAGATGAGGTGGTGAGTTTATTAAACCAGCGATGACCGATTAAAAACGCCATCGATTTTATTTTTAATGGTTTTTGACAATTATTTTGCTTGAGATTAGCGGTTGGAATAATATCCAAATTATTCCAACCGCACTTTTTATTTTACTAATTATTTTTCCAATTTCGCTGCCGATTTAATCAGTTGCAGTGTTAATTCGCAAGATCTAATAAACGATGGTATTGGTAGAAATTCAAATTTAGAATGAAAATTATGTGCACCGGTAAAGTAATTCGGGGTGGTGATTCCTTTAACCGAAAGAGCGGCACCGTCTGTTCCACCGCGCATCGGAGTCACTTTCGGAGTGATGCCGATGGTCTCCATCGCGCCGAATAATAAATCGATGGAGCGACGATCGTCGCTTAAGGTATTGGCGATATTGCCGTAAATATCCTTGATTTCACATTCGATTTTGATTTGCGGATATTGCTGTCGAACCTTCTCCACCGCTTGTAAGATAAATTCCTTACGTTGTTCAAACGTAGCTTTGTCAAAATCACGGATCGCAATCTGTAAGTTGGCGCTGCTTTGATTGGCATTGAAATGGTTGAACCACCAATAGCCCTGTTTATTTTCGGTGCATTCCGGCGTTTGGTTGCGATCAAACTGCGCAATCAAATCCTGTGCCACCAGAATAGGGTTTACCATCACGCCTTTGGCTGACATCGGATGGGCACTGATGCCATAAATGGTGATATTGGCCGCCGCCGCATTAAAGTTTTCATACACCACTTCGCCCAATTCGCAACAGTCAATCGTATAGGCAAAATCCGGTTTGAACTGGGTTAAATCCAACAGTTTTGCGCCGCGTAAGCCGATTTCTTCATCGGGAACAAAGGCAATATGGATATCACCAGTGGCGATTTTTTGCTGTTGAATAATCGAAAGTGCGGTCATGATATTGGCAATTGCCGCTTTATTATCCGCTCCTAACACGCTGGTGCCGTCACTGAAAATAATATCTTGTCCGAGATAAGCCTGAATTTCAGGGTGCTCCGCCACTTTCAACCAGATATTTTCTTTTGGATTCAATAAAATATCATCGCCGCCGAACCGCTTAATTTGCGGCTGAATCTCCGCCGATAACGCCACATCGACCGTATCCATATGGGCGATAAAGCCGATTGGCGTCGCATTGGCAACGGTTCCCGGCAAAAGTGCGGTCACGTTGGCATATTGATCGATTTCCACCTTGCTTAAACCAAGCTGTGTTAACTCTTGCGCCAATAATTGCGCCATTTGCCATTGACCGTCACTGCTGGGAACCGTCTTAGCCGCAGCGTTACTTTGGCTGCTGACCGCTAAATAACGGAAAAAATGTTCGACTAACTTTTGTTGCATTTGTTGCTGCACTTGTTGTTGCGTCATAATCGATTCTCCTTATGTTCTCGGGTAAGTATAACCGCTGTCGAAACCAAGCGGAATGCCAAGCCACCAATAAACGTATAATACTAAAGTTAACACGATGAACAAGCCTATCGAATAAGGGATCATCATCGAACATAACGTGCCGACCCCGGTATTTTTACAATAACGTTGGCAGTAAGAGATTAATAGCGGGTAAAACGCAAACATTGGAGTGGAAACGTTCATCACCGAATCACTGATACGAAATGCCGCTTGGGTCAATTCCGGCGAGATATTTACCGACATCAGCATCGGCACTAAAATCGAGGAAAGAATCGCCCATTTTGAAGTGGCAGAGGTGATAATAATATTTAAAAGTGCGGTCAGAATTAACACACCGAAAATGGTGATACCTGACGGCATTTGCAGCGATTTTAAAAACTCCGCACCGGACAAGGCAATTAACGTGCCGATCCCCGAACGGTTAAACGAATATAAAAATTGGGCGCAGAAGAAAGAGAACACAATAAACGGCACCAGCGTATAGGTGATTTTCTCCATTGATTTCGTGACGGTGCGAGTATCGGTAAAGGTTTTGGCGATGATACCGTGAATCAAAGAGGGTACTGCAAAAAACAACAGCAATAACGGCACAATCATTTGCATAATCGGTGCAGTCGGGCTGGTCAGGGAGCCTTCGGGCGAACGCAATAACGAGTCTTGCGGATAAGCGGCGATGAACAATCCCAATGCAATCAACACAAATACCGCACTTGCCCAACGAAACGCTTTCAGATCCAGCGCCGACGGTTGGTGAACTTCGACATGCTCTTTATCCAAATCATTATCTAACGGCATGGTTCTTTTTAAGCGCGGGTCGATAATCTTATCGGTGATATACCAACACGTTGCAATCACAAAAAAGGTGCTGCCGAAACTCAGAAAGTAGTTAGACAGAATATTCACTTCATAGCTAGGATCGATAATACGTGCTGCATTTTGGGTGAAACTTTGCATAATCGGGTCAATAATCGATGGGGTAAAACTGGCAGAAAAACCACCTGCTAGCCCGGCAAATGACGCTGCAATACCCGACAATGGGTGTTTACCGACCGAATAAAAAACCAATGCCGCGACAGGCATTAAAATAACATAAGCCGAATCGGCTACAATATGCGCAAAAACGGAAACGGTAATCACCGCAGGCGTAACAATATTTTTCGGAATAATGTTTAACGCTCGACTTAATCCAACATTAATAAAACCGCTCGCTTCGGCAATCCCAATACCGATCGTGGCGACAATCGTAATCCCCAGCGGGGGAAAATTCACAAAATTCTTAGTTAATGCCGTGAAAAAAGCAATAATTTCAGAAGGTTGAAATAAATTAACAATCGCTAGAGGTTGCTTAGTCACCGGGTTGATATAATCAAAACTGAAATAGGACAACCCCCAAGAGAGCAACCAGCAGATAATCAAAGCGTAAACGAATAGCATGGTAATATCCGGCAGCTTATTGCCGACATATTCGATTTTTTGCAACCAATCGCGGCGAACCGCACTTGCTTGTTCAGACATAATCAAGCCCTTACATTTAAATAATGAGAACATTATTTGTAGCAGGCGCTTTAATTTAGTCAAGTTGAATTTATTGTTTGTGCAAAAGAACGGTAATAAAAAAGGGACTGTCGACACAATCCCTTTCTGATTAATCAGTTACTTCTGATTTAATGATGTTGTTCCAACTGCCCGTGATCTTCGATCGGCGGTTGGTTTTCATCGAATTCCGGCAGCGGTTTATGCTGACTGGCGATGAAGCTGTAAATCACCGGCAATACAAACAGTGTAAACAGCGTACCGATTGCCAAACCAGAGATAATCACCACCCCAATACTGAAACGGGAAATGGCGCCAGCACCGGAAGCGTAAAGCAGAGGAATCAAACCAGCAATCATCGCAGCGGTGGTCATCAGAATCGGACGCAAACGAATACGCGCCGCTTCGGAGATGGCGTCAATCCGATTTTTACCGTGCAGCAATTGCTCTTCTTTCGCCACCTCACACATCAAGATCCCATGTTTGGTAATCAAACCAACCAAGGTAATCAACCCTACTTCCGAATAGATATTCAACGTCGTTCCCACCGCACCTAAGAAACTCAGCAAATTCAATACCAGCAACGCTCCGCTGACCGCTAATGGTACCGAAACGATAATAACGAACGGATCTCGAATCGACTCGAATTGAATTGCTAGAACCAAGAAGATAATCACCACCGCTAACGCAAACGTAACGCCTAACGAACTGCCTTCCTGCACTAATTGTCTTGATTCGCCACGGAAATCATAGGTATAGCCTTGTGGCAACAGTTCAGCCCCGGTGGTTTGGAACCAGTTAACCGCATCACCGATCGATCCGGTCGGCACGCCACCAATTACCGCTGAATTCAGCTGGTTAAAACGTGGTAAAGATAACGGTTGGGTTTTCAACTCTAAATTAACCAAACTGCTTAATGGGACCGAACGTCCATCAGCAGCGAGCAAAAAGTAATTATTCATCGATTCCGGATTCAATCGTTTTTTACGTTCTACTTCGGAAATGATTTTATAGGCTCGGCCTTCAATATCAACCCGAGTCACTGTCGCACCAGACAGGAAACTACCTAAAGTCGTGCTAATTTGGCTCATGGTAATACCGTAAGAGTTGGCTTTATCCATGTCGATATCCATATGCATTTCAGCCGTATCGAAACTCAAATCCAGATTACTGAAAATAAATTGTCCGGATTTTTGTGCGGCTTCCCAAACCGACTGTGCAATCAAGACTAAATCTTCATAGCTGTTCGGCGTGGTGATCACAAACGACACTGGCATGCCTTGTTCCCCAGTATCAATTTCAGGGAATGGGAAACCACTGACTGAAATTTCAGGAATCGCTTTTGCCTTGTTGTTCAAATCTGCCATGATTTGAGCTTGGCTACGAGTGCGATCATTCCAATCGACTAAAGTTGCAATTGCTATCGCATTATTCGAGCTTGGCACTCCAGAAATCACTTGTGAGAATTGGACTTCCGGTGTTTCCTTCAACAGTTTTTCATACGCCTTCATCGAACCTTGAATATAATCCACATTTTTATTAGCGGAGGTCGTCCCGATAGCTAATAAAGCCCCTTTATCTTCATTCGGCACCAATTCGCTGGACAACGAGCTAAATAACACCGGTAAGGTCGCGAAAATAATTGCGGCAAAGCCCAATACCCAAATTCGGTTTGCCATGGTTAGCGCTAATAAAGTGCGGTAACTTTCGGTTAATTTATGCAGAAAACCTTCTACACAACGTTCCAATCTGCTTGGTGCGGTTGACTCTTTTAACAAATTAGCACACATCATTGGCGACAGAGTCAAAGCGATCACACCGGAAATCAATACCGCACCGGCTAGGGTTAGGGCGAACTCTTTAAACAAGGTTCCTGTGATTCCGCCCATTAATGCCATCGGCGAGTAAACTGCACAAAGTGCAATAGTCATGGAGATAACCGGTACCGCGATTTCTCGAGTACCGATAATCGCTGCACGAAACGGGGTTTCGCCCAACTTAATATGTCTATCGACGTTTTCCAACACCACGATGGCATCATCCACCACCAAACCGATAGCCAGAATCATCGCCAGTAAAGTCATTAAATTTATTGAAAAATCAAATGCTTGCAATAACATAATAACCCCAATCAAAGAGATCGGGATGGTCACAACCGGAATAATCATTGCGCGGAAAGAACCGAGGAACATCGTAATCACGACCAAAACGATCAGGGTCGCTTCCAGAATGGTTTTCACCACCTCTTCGATGGAGCTGTTGATGGCAATCGTCCGATCATACAGCACTTTACTTTCGATACTCGGCGGTAAATTTTTATTGATTGTTTCCAATAACGGATAGATACTTTTAATTACAGTCAACGGGTTAGCGCTGGAGGCCGGTTCAATCGATAACACCACCGCATTTTCCCCATTGGCTGCCGCACGTACGTTATCACTCTCTTTATTCAATTCGACATCGGCAATATCGCCTAAATGTATCAGCTTATCACCGTCTGCGCTGATCACTAGGTTTTTCAGTTGTTCAATATCGGTTGTAGTGGTATTCACCTTATTTTTAACCACAGTGTACCAACCGTTGGTGCTGCCCGCAGCGGTCTGTACGTTATTACTGGAAAGGGAGCTCATCACCTTCGGCGCGGAAAGCCCCAATGCCGCCATTTTTTCCGGATCCAGCCAAATCCGCATCGCATAAGGCGTTCCACCGAAAATATCGACTTTTGCCACTCCTGGGATAGTGAAAAATTGTGGTTTAACCACCCGTTGAATATAATCGGTTACCTGACTTGGATCCAATTGCTGTGAAGTAAAACTGACATACATCATCCCCGAACCACCGGTTGACGAGGTAATTGTCGGATCGTCAATATCGCTTGGCAAAGCCGAACGTACGGAGTTTACTTTGGCCAAAATATCTGCCAATGCCGCATTCGGATCGGTATTCAATTTCATCTTTATAGTAATATTGGAAGAGCTTTGGCTGCTGGAAGACGACATATAGTCAATATTGTCGGCTTGGGCAATAGCTTCTTCCAACTGTGAGGTAATAAATGCCTGAATCAAGCTGGCATCCGCACCGGCATAAGTCGTACTGACGGTGATCACCGTGGTTGTCATTTTTGGATACTCACGCACCGTCAGCTTGGAAATCGCCTGTAAACCCAAAATCACGATCAGGATACTAATCGCAGCAGCCAATACAGGACGACGAATAAAAATATCAGTAAAACGCATAGTTTTTTCCTATCTTGTTGCTGCTTTATTATAATTTCGGTGTTTCAGCAGGTTGTTCGGTACCGATACCGGCTTTATCCGAAACAACAACCAAACTGCCGTTACTCAAACGCTGCTGTCCGCCAGTCACGATGATATCACCGAATTTTATCGGGCCTCTCTTCAAATGAGAATAGATTCCACTGCGATCGATAGTATTGACCGTCACTAAATTAGCACGATACATTTTGTCCAGATTTTCATTGCCGGCATATTTTTCTTTATCTTCGTCAGAAAGCGGAGTCAGGCGATAAACACTTTCACCATACATATTATAAGCAATAGCCACTTGCGGCAGTACAATCTGATCATATTCGGTAGTTAACGCAACCCGCACCCGAGCAAACATGCCTGATAATAATTTATCACGGCTGTCTTCCACTGTAGCTTGTAAATCAATTAAACCGCTGGTTGACGTGATTGCGGGCTCGATAGCCGAAATTTTAGCGGCAAACGTCTCACCGGCAAAAGTATCCACCACGGCAGTGACTTTCTGACCGATAAACAAGTTTTCGAGATTATTTTGTCCGATGGAGAAATCAATCTTAGTCGTGCTGATATCTTCCACCCGTACCATAGCTTGACCAGGAGTAACATATTCGCCGACATTGACTTGAATAATCCCCGTCACTCCTTCAAATGGTGCATAGATCTGACGCCGGGCAATCGTCGCTTTAGCAGATTCAATATTGGCAACAAGTGCTTTATACGCCGATTCGGCATTATCCAACTCGCTTTGTGAAACACTCTTACTGCGAAATAAGGTGACATAACGCTGGTAATTTGCCTGCACTGAAGTTAGCTGGGCTTGATAAGCAGCTAAATTGGCCTTTTCCACATCGGAATCCAATTCAATCAACAAATCACCCTTTTTCACTGTTTGACCAGCTGCAACAAAAATGGATTTTACCGTACCTGAACTTTGTGAACTGAGCATCGCGCCCTGATTAGGACGAATGATACCAGTCGCTTCGATCGCTGGCGTCCATTGCTGAGTTTGTACCGTTGTCACAGTGACTGGATTAATATTTTCCGGCATATGGGCGAAATAAGCGGCCATACCGCGTGATTTCATCATTTGTAAGCCGATCACAGTGGCAAAAGCCAGAATAACAATTAAGAGAACCAATTTCATCACGAAAGAGCGTGATTTCTTAGGCTTGTTATTTTGAACGTCTGACATAAAAAACTCCGTAATAAAATAGGGGTAAAAATTAATTCAAAGGTTAAATACAAATCGCTTGCCAAGTTTTCTTGATAACGGTTTCGATCACATCATCAGCATAGATTTCGCCATAGTGAGTTTGGCGGAAAGCCAGTTTAACCGCACTTTCCAAGCTTAAAGAAAATAAAATATCCTGTGGCAAATCACACAACAAACGCTGTTTCTGTCCCTGCTTAACCAACTTAGCCCAAACATTTTGCCGTTCGCGGCACTGCTTTACCAACTCGCTAAAACCGGGCAAAGAGGTATATTGATAAAAATTCTTTAAAACATAAGGATTCTGATTAAAAAAATCCCAAAAATTCAGCCACATTTGACGATATTGCTCGAACAGCGAGCGGTTGCTATCGTGATGTTTAATCAATTGTTCATCAATGCGGAAAAACAGATACTTCGCTACGTTACTCAGCAATTCATCTTTATTTTTAAAGTAAATATAAATTGTGCCGACCGAAATTCCTGCGGCTTGAGCAATTTTTTGCATAGACAAGGTATGTAGCCCTTGTTCAGCCATCAATTTTTCTGTCGCGGAGAGAATTTGTTGTGCGGTATCAAGTTCGGAATGTTGCATAGGTTTAAATACTATTCTTAAAGTTACAAAATGAATGAACGTTCATTCTAGTGATTTTTGTGACGCAGTTCAAGAAATAAAAATAGTGTGCAACTCTTTTTCAATTTCAGATGAGATTTATAATCGGTTCTGTCTAACGACAAGATGGCAAGTGCGGTTATTTCATTGTATGCTCAATAGAAAGTGCTATCACAGCTTATTTAGAATCAATGACAACATCCCTGCCGCGATTAACGGTCCGACCGGCACGCCTTTAAAAAAGGCGACCCCGGCAATTGTACCGATCAGCAATCCGGTGATGATCGACGGATGGGCACTCATCAAGTTGACGCCGCGCCCACCAAGCCATGCCACAAAAATCCCGACCACTACCGCAAGGATCATTTTCCAATTCAGCAGTAAAGCGCCGATACCTTCGAGCTTAATTTTTCCTGATACCAAGGGACTGAGCACACCGATAGTCAAAATAATAATCCCGATATTTAAGCCGTATTTTTCCAGCCATGGAATATGCCGTTCCAATGGTGTTTGCTGCATCACCAGCAACACCGCAGCAGAAATAATAATCGAGCTGTTATGGCTGAAATAGCCGAGGATAATCAAAAAAATTAGCATTGCTGCCGCAGCATTAAAATGGAAAAAAGACATGAGGAACTCAATCAAAAATAAGCAAATATAGTTGAGTAAATCTACTGAGGGTAAAACTAAAAAGCAAGCACTATATGGTTATATAAAATATTATATAACCATGTTTTGAACAATTTTAAGTTGACCTAGGTCAACAATATGAAAATTAAAGATTAAAATACCTCTTTGTAGGCATTAAGACTATACGGAAAGCATGGATAATCTCAAAATTGAACAATGTCAATTGTTATGCGTCTTATATCAATGCGATAAAAACCAACTTTTAGGAATGTCAATATCATGCTTTCTGCCGAGCCAACCCAGAATAAAAATGCCACAACTGAAATTGACCAAGCACCGGAATGGCATGTCTGTGGCGTGGTGGTGCAGTGCCGTCCAGCCGATATTCCTACAATCAAAACTACATTAGAACAACTGGAATTGACAGAAATCAATGCTATTGATCAAACTTCAGGCAAGTTGGCTGTGGTGATGGAGTCACACGACCAAGGCGTATTATTGGAGCGCATGGAAGCCGCACGCAATATTCCTGGGGTGTTAGTACTCTCTTTAGTCTATCACCAACAAGATCAAAATTAATCAATTGATAAATAAATCGACAAATCAGTCGAGTGGGAGAACAAGATGAATTTAAGTCGTCGGGAATTTATGAAAGCCAATGCGGCTACGGCTGCGACTATGGCGGCAGGTTTGAGCATTCCAATCGTGAATGTCGCCGCAGCGGATAATGCCATCAAATGGGATAAAGCCGTTTGTCGTTTCTGTGGTACTGGTTGTAGCGTATTGGTTGGCACCCAAGATGGACGTGTGGTCGCTTCGCAAGGCGATCCCGATTCCGAAGTCAATCGTGGTTTGAACTGTATCAAAGGCTACTTTTTACCGAAAATCATGTACGGTAAAGACCGTTTAACCCAACCGATGTTACGAATGACGAACGGTCAATACGACAAACACGGCGAATTTGCCCCGGTCAGCTGGGAAGTCGCATTCACCACCATGGCAGATAAATTCAAAGCTGCGATCGCCAAAAACGGGCGTAATGCGGTGGGCTGCTTCACCTCCGGGCAATCGACCATTTGGGAAGGCTATGCGTTAAACAAACTGTTTAAAGCCGGTTTGCGTTCAAACAATGTTGATCCGAATGCGCGTCATTGTATGGCATCGGCAGCGGTCGCATTTTTGCGTACTTTCGGCATCGACGAACCAATGGGCTGCTATGATGACATCGAACAAGCCGATGCGTTCGTGCTGTGGGGCTCCAACATGGCGGAAATGCACCCGATTTTATGGTCGCGGATTACCGATCGCCGTTTATCCAAAAAAGATAGCCAAGTTTTTGTACTCTCCACATTTGAACACCGCAGCTTTGAACTGGCTGATTACGGCATTGTGTTCAAACCACAAAGCGATTTGGCTATTTTGAATTATATTGCCAACTATTTGATTCAAAATGATGCGATCAACTGGGATTTTGTCAATAAACACACTAATTTCAAAAAAGGCGATACCGATATCGGTTATGGCTTGCGTGCGGAACATCCGTTAGAACAACAAGCTAAAAATGCCGGCAGCGGTAAAATGCACAATAGCGATTTTGAAGAATATAAAGCGATTGTCGCAGAATATACCTTAGAAAAAGCCCATGAAATCAGTGGGGTACCGAAAGATCAACTGGAAGCATTAGCAAAACTGTATGCTGATCCGAACAAAAAAATCGTTTCTTACTGGACGATGGGATTTAATCAACATACTCGCGGCGTATGGGTCAACCATTTAATGTATAACGTCCATTTGTTGACTGGAAAAATCTCACTACCGGGTTGTGGTCCGTTCTCACTGACCGGACAACCATCCGCATGTGGCACGGCGCGTGAAGTCGGTACTTTTGCTCATCGCTTGCCTGCCGATATGGTGGTAACCAATGAAAAACACCGTGAAATCTGCGAAAAAGCTTGGAAACTGCCGAAAGGTACGATTTCCGATAAAATTGGTTACCACGCTGTTGCTCAAGATCGGATGTTGAAAGATCGCAAAATGAATGTGCTGTGGGTGATGTGTAACAACAATATGCAGGCCGGTCCGAATATTAACCAAGAACGTCTACCGGGCTGGCGTGATCCGGAAAACTTTATTATCGTATCCGATCCTTATCCGACTGCGAGTGCCTTATCTGCCGACTTGATTTTACCAACTTCCATGTGGGTGGAAAAAGAAGGGGCTTACGGCAACGCCGAGCGCCGTACCCAATTCTGGCATCAATTGGTGCCGAAAACCGGCGATTCCCGTTCTGATTTATGGCAATTGGTGGAATTTGCCAAATACTTCAAAGTTGATGATGTTTGGGAAGAAGAGTTGTTGGCACAAATGCCGGAATACCGTGGTAAAACGCTATACGATATTCTGTTCACCAACGGACAAGTGGATAAATTCCCGATTACCGATTGGGACGATTCGGTGTTAAATGATGAATCCCGCCACTTCGGATACTATCTCCAAAAAGGATTATTTGAAGAGTACGCCGAATTCGGTCGAGGACACGCCCATGATTTGGCAGATTTTGATGTTTATCACAAAGCACGCGGTTTGCGTTGGCCAGTGGTCGATAACAAAGAGACCCTGTGGCGCTTCCGTGAAGGTTATGACCCGTATGTCAAAGCCGGGGAAGAAGTGCGGTTTTACGGCAACCCGGACGGACGTGCAGTTATTTTAGCCGTACCATACGAGCCACCTGCGGAATCACCGGATCAAGAGTACGATCTGTGGTTATCCACTGGTCGCGTATTGGAACATTGGCATACCGGCACCATGACCCGTCGTGTGCCAGAACTGCACCGCTCTTTCCCGAACAATTTGCTGTATATGCATCCGCTGGATGCCAAAGAGCGGGGAATGCGTCATGGCGATAAAGTGAAGGTGATTTCACGTCGTGGCGAAATGGTGACGTATCTGGATACCCGTGGACGTAATAAAGTGCCGCAAGGTTTGGTTTACACCACTTTCTTTGATGCCGGTCAATTGGCAAACGTCTTAACACTGGACGCTACCGACCCGATTTCAAAAGAGACCGATTTCAAAAAATGTGCGGTCAAAGTGGTTAAAGCCTAATCAGTAAGCAACATAAGCGGCAAGCACTACATGAGCAAAATATGAGCAAATTGTCCGTCAACCCAAATCGCCGTCGATTTTTAAAAGACGCCACCCGCACCGCAGGTGGTTTGGCTGGGCTCGGACTTTTACTCGGGTTGCAACAAAAACAGAGTTTAGCCAGAGAAGGAGTAGCCTTGCGACCGCCTTTCGCACTGGCAGACGAACAAGCGTTTGCATCGGCGTGTATCCGTTGTGGTCAATGTGTACAAGCCTGCCCTTATGATATGTTGCATTTGGCATCTTTGTTGTCACCACTGGAAGCCGGTACGCCCTATTTTATTGCGCGCGATAAACCTTGTGAAATGTGTGAGGATATTCCTTGTGCCAAAGCCTGTCCGAGTGGCGCATTAGATTCCACTCAGGAGAATATTGACGATTCCAGAATGGGGTTATCGGTACTGTTGGATCAAGAAACTTGCCTGAATTGGCAAGGCTTACGCTGTGATGTCTGTTATCGGGTATGCCCGTTAATCGACAAAGCTATCACATTAGAGATGCAGCACAACAATCGTAGTGATCGTCATGCCAAATTTATCCCGACGGTACATTCCGATGCCTGTACCGGTTGTGGAAAATGTGAGCAGGCTTGCGTGTTGGAAGAAGCGGCAATCAAAGTATTACCGATGGCGTTGGCAAAAGGTGTTTTAGGCTATCACTACCGTTTAGGTTGGGAAGAAAAAGAGAAAGCAGGACATTCGGTATTACCAGATGAAATAATCAAATTACCGACTCGTCTGCCTGAAGATATTGCGCCTGAAAGTCTAGTGCCTATGCGTAATTCAGAAAAGCGTAATCCGGGGAGTCCGTAATGGCGAATCCGATTAATCAAGCCGGACGTGAGGCGCGTGAAAAACTGGGTTGGTGGCACGCTAACCGTTTTCTGTTTTGGCGACGGCTAAGCCAACTGAGTATTTTGGCGATGTTTCTGTCAGGACCTTGGTTCAGCGTTTGGATTTTGCGTGGTAATTACAGCAGTAGTTTGCTGTTGGATACCATTCCGTTATCGGATCCATTGATGCTGGCACAAAGCCTAGTGACTGGTTATTTACCGCACTTGACCGCACTTTTGGGTGGTTTGATTGTGATTGCGGTTTATGCCCTGCTAGGCAGTAAAGTCTTTTGCGCTTGGTGTTGTCCGTTAAATGTGGTTACCGATGCGGCGGCGTGGTTACGGCGCAAGCTGAATATTCGCCAAAGCGCCAAACTGAACCGCACTTTGCGTTATGCTATTTTAGTAATGATTTTAATCGGAAGTGCGGTCAGCGGCACGTTGTTGTGGGAATGGATTAATCCGGTCGCCGCTTTTGGTCGCGCGTTGATTTATGGCTTCGGTGCTACTCTTTGGCTGATTTTAGCGCTGTTTTTATTCGATTTATTATTGGTCGAACACGGTTGGTGCGGTCACCTTTGCCCGATTGGCGCCGCTTACGGTGTCATTGGTGCCAAAGGCATTATTCGGGTCAAAGTGATCGAGCGTAAACGTTGCGATCGCTGTATGGACTGCTTCAACGTCTGCCCCGAACCACAAGTATTAAGAAATCCCCTGTTTGGCAGCAGCCAAGAATCGGAACAAGAAAGTAACAGTTTATTAGTATTATCCAAGGACTGCATCAGCTGCGGACGCTGTATCGATGTGTGTCCAGAATCCGTTTTTCAATTTACAACAAGATTTGATCATGCGAGGAGTGAGCGATGATTAAAAATAAAAAAGTATTACTAGGTTTATTATTAAGTGGTCTGTGTATTTCCGTTTTTGCGCAATCCGTTTCTGCGCAAGAGGTACAACCTGTAGGGGACGATATCGCCAGCTCGCCAGAAAGCATTCCGCCAGCATTTCATAATCAGCCTAAAGAGAGTGAATTGGCTCCGTTAAGCTATGTCAATCAGCCGCCGATGATTCCTCACAGTACCAAAAATTATCAGATTACTAAAAATACCAACCAGTGTTTGTCATGTCATAGCGTGCAAGCATCCAGAACCACCGGCGCAACCCGTATCAGCCCGACTCACTTTGTCAATCGTGATGGAACCGTTAGCGGAAATGTCGCTTCCAACCGCTACTTCTGCGTGCAATGCCACGTTTCACAAACCGATGTCGAACCGATTATCAAAAACGAATTTAAACCGTTGCCGGGCTATGGGGAGTAACCATTATGCTAAATCTGATTAAACGTTTTTGGCACTGGTTCCGTACCCCAAGCAGAATTGCGGTCGGCACTCTGTTAGTAGTCGCTTTTATCGCTGGCATCGTCTCATGGGTCGGCTTTAATTACGGAATGGAACAAACCAATACCGAAGAGTTTTGCATCAGTTGCCACAGCGATGATGTCTATCCCGAATACCTGCACACAGCCCATTATCAAAACCGCAGCGGGGTGAAAGCCACTTGTCCGGATTGCCATGTACCACATGAATTCGTACCGAAAATGATCCGTAAACTGCAGGCCAGTCGTGAGGTTTATGCTGAAATCATGGGATACACCGACACGATTGAAAAGTTCAATGCGCGTCGTCTGCATATGGCGGAACGTGAATGGCAGCGTATGAAAGACAATAATTCACAAGAGTGCCGCAACTGTCATAATTTCGATAATATGGATTTCAGCCAGCAAAAAACTGTCGCGGCCAAAATGCACGAAAAAGCAATCAAAGACGGCAATACTTGTATCGATTGCCATAAAGGCATTGCGCACCAGTTACCGGATATGAGTGAAATAAAAGACGCTGTAGCCTATTAAGGCCGAATTTTCCACACTCGGGCGGATTACATATGCATATCCGCCTTTAACCACACTTAATACATATTAACTCGGTAAAATAATCTGATTGCGCGAATTATACAAAGTGCGGTGTCCGAAATAGAGCGCACTAAACAGTGCCAGACTGACGGCTGTGCAAATCGCAATCATAATCGCAATTTGATATAACACGGCAGTGCTCGGCAAGGTGCCGGAAAGGATCTGTCCGGTCATCATGCCCGGCAAAGCGATAATTCCCATGCCTAACATTGAGTTTAAGGTCGGCAAAAGTGCGGTTTCCACCGCTTGATTGACATAAGGTAGCAAAATTTTGGGTGGAGTAACGCCGAAATTCAGCAACACGGTGATCTTGTCCTGCTCCACCAATAGGCTTTCACGGAAGGTTTTAATCCCCAGATTAAGTGCGGTCATTGCATTGCCCATAATCATGCCACCCAGCGGAATCACATATTGCGGGTTGAACAGATGCTGATTGGTAACCACTACCACAAAAAAAGCGATAATCGTTAAGCCAGAGAATGCCATCGAAGCTGCAATCGCTAGTTTGAATTTCCGGTTTAAATTGGGATTTTTCGATAGTACCCGATGCACCGCAAATGCCACCATTGCCACCACATACAAGATGGTAAAAATCGGGCTCGGATGCCCGAAAATATAGGTCAGCACCCAACCGGCAATAATCAACTGCACCGTCATACGAATACTGGCAATCAACAATAATTTGGATTGCTGGATATGATTTTTTTTCATCACATACAACACCACCAACAGCAGTAAATAGACCAAACTGAAATTAAGTAAGTTCATGCTGACATCATTCATTTTCTATTCCTTACTGATTCGAATCACCGCATCGGCATGGCGTTCGACCAACTGTTGATCGTGGCTGATCGCCAACACGGTTATCTGCTGCTGGCGGCAATAATTTAAAATATTGCTGATCACTTCTTGTGCCAAGCTGGCGTCCAGTGCCGAGGTCGGTTCATCCAACATCAGCACTTTCGGTTGTAAACTCAATGCTAACGCCAGAAACACCCGTTGTTGCTCGCCACCGGAAAGTCGATTGCACAGCATATTGGCGTCAAAATCCGCATGGCAAAGCTGCAAAAACTCTTTTATTTGGCTTTCGCTGATCGGTGCTTTATCCAGATATTGATAAAAATGGCTGATATTTTGTTGAATGGTTTGCGGAAACAGAAAAACCCGTTGATTGACCAACAACAGTTCACGGCGTAATTGAATGGTATCCAGTTGCTCAATATTTTCCCCTTGATAGAAAATAACGCCGCTGTTGATCGATTCGGTGGCATTAATCAGTCTTAACAGCGTACTTTTGCCGCTTCCACTGGCGCCTTGTAAAAAAGTGACTTGTTTGGCAGCAATATCAACATTGGGATAATGCAACAGCTGTTGCGCCTGAAAAGTCACATCTTGTAGTCGGATAATCGGTGTCATAGCGGATTAACCCAAGTTATTTTCTCAATTTGACCTGTTCGATTTCATGATTACCGCTTTTCACTAGAATCAAATTGGCACGCTCGCTGCTCGGCAGGATATTTTGCTGCAAATTCAAGCCGTTAATCGTATCCCAAATTTGGTGTGCGGTAGCAATCGCTTGTTGTTCGGACAATGACGAATAGTGGTGGAAATAGGAATTCGGGTCGCTGAAAGCCCCTTTGCGAAAGGTGAGAAAACGTTTGGTGTACCACTCTTTCAGCAAAGACTCCTCCGCATCGACAAAAATAGAAAAATCGACAAAATCGGAAACAAACAGGCGATCAGGATGTTTGCCGTGATTGGCACTGGTTTGCAGCACATTCAACCCTTCTAAAATCAGAATATCCGGCTGATTGATCTCATTAAATTGATTCGGCACGATATCGTAAGTTAAATGCGAGTAAATCGGTGCTTTCACGCCGCTTTTGCCAGATTTGATATCAGAAATAAAGCGGATTAAACGTTGAGTATCATAAGAAACCGGAAAGCCTTTTTTATGCAGCAGATTCTCTTTTTGTAGCTTTTGTAGCGGGTATAAAAACCCGTCGGTGGTAATCAAATCGACGTTACGTTTTTTCGGCCAATGACTGAGCAGTGATTGTAGAATCCGCGCCGAAGTGCTTTTACCGACCGCGACGCTGCCAGCGATGCTGATAATATAGGGGACTTTTGGCGCTTCAATGTCTAAAAAGCGTTGCAGCACGGTTTGGCGGCGCAAATTCTCTTCAATGTAGTAGTTGACCAAGCGAGTCAGCGGTAGGTAAATGGTGCTGACTTCTTCCAGCGATAGTTCTTCGTTGAATCCCAATAATGGTTCTAAGTCTTGTTGGGTCAAGGTCAAGGGAACAGATTTTCGTAAAGCCGCCCACTGTTCTCGGTTAAATTCTAAAAACGGCGTAAATTTTTTCTGTTCTGAAGCCATGCGTTACTTATTCCTTTCTACTTATTCTAGCTTATCAGTCTTTACTGACAGTGGGCGATATATTGCACTCATTGGCGCACAGAAGCAATCATCTTTCGTTTATCTGGATATAAATATCAGATTTGGTTGATGATATTGTGATGTTTTTTCTCATTTGTTTGAGTTAGATATATCGTATTTCGCCGATGGCGACTTACTTTTACTCGCAAGCTCGTCCTAACGGACTGTTGCCTAAAGGCAACATTCAAAACCTAAAGGTTTTGTCTGTGCTTCGCCAAAGAAAAGATAAGCAAAAGAAAGGCGACCCTATTGAACTGCTGATCCTCGCTTAGTGTGAATTTGCTTAACGGAAAATTTTTAAGACTCGTCGCTTCGCTCCTTATGTATAAACGTAAGACACGAGAAAAATTTCCCTACAAATTTCACACCCACTCGGGCAGTTCATAAGGGGGTAAAAATAAAGCGCAGTATTTTTCAGACTAAATAATTAAAGTGCGGTAATAAAAATCACAAAATTCTGCATTTTGTTTTCAACTCCCCATCTTCAGTGCCTGAGCGTTTGCGTGAAGATTTCAAGGTCAATTTGTCGTGTTCGAAGCCACGAATTGGCAAGTTTACAAATTGACCGTAGAAATTAGCAAAGGCGAAGATCAGCGCTGAAACTGGGGTGTCCTTTTTTTGCCTTCTTTTTTTGGACAAGCAAAAAAAGAAGGTCGCCATCGGCGAAACCCGATAGTTATTATCCAAATAAACGAGAAAAAACATTGCCAACCGCACTTTAAGACTTAATCAACCCTAATGCCTGTAATCCTTTATACAACCCGTCATCATCAATATCATCGGTAACATAATCCGCCACTGCTTTTAACTGCGGGTGTGCGTTGCCCATTGCCACGCCGAAACCAACGGCTTTTAACATCTCCAGATCGTTTAAACCATCGCCGAATGCCACTGCATTTTCAGGTTTCAAATTAAAATGTTCCAACACATTCTGGATTCCACGAGCCTTTGAGCCCTCCGCCGCAAACAGATCCACCGAGAATTCATGCCAGCGCACCACCCGCAAATCCGATTGCAAAATACCTGATTCAGCAATCAATTGATCCTGACTCTCATCATAAAACACCAACATCTGATAAACCCGATGTTGCAGATAATAATCCGGATCGACAATATAACGCTCGGTAATCGGACGCAGCGCCTGATCGATTTTATCGGTCACCCGATTAACTGCAATCGCCTGTTCCGACACAAAAGCATAATCAATTTGATGTTGTTGGAAGAACGCGATCAAACGCTCAATCTCACTCATCGTAATCGGAAAAGTGGTGATTTCCTGCTGTTGATAACGGTTATATTGCCCGTTAATGGTGACAAACAGTTCAATTGAAAATTTTTCAATCAAATCATAAATTTCATCGGGTAACGCACAGCCCGAGCGACCGGTTGCAATCGCCGGAATAATATTATTGCGTTTCAACCCCTCAAGTGCGGTATGTACCGATGCGGGTAATGTCTTTTGATTCTTGATATAAAGGGTTTCATCAATATCGAAAAAAACGATTTTAATCTGCTGCGGATCTAACATCTGGGAACTCCAAATTATAAAAAATAAGCCACAGTATAAAGGATTCTGCGATCAGGATCGAAACAATAGTCGCCGTTTATCACTGATAAAGTGCGGTTTAGTTATATTTTTTATTTTTGATGGCAAAGAATTGATGAACAAAGAATGTTAAATAAAGTAAATTGGAAAAACACAAGCTGGAAAAATATCAATTGGCTAGGCGCAAGCTGTGTGAGTTGCCAAACTACCTTGGCTTTGGCGAATCACGGTTTGTGCAGTCGTTGCAATGCCGAAATCAAACGTTTTGCTTATTGCGGCTGTTGCGGCAGCGAACTGACGTTTAATTTTCAACGTTGTGGTAACTGTTTAACCCAACCGCCACTATGGCAACGCATGGTACTGATCAGCCGTTTCCAACCGCCGCTGTCGGATCTGATCCATGCCTTCAAATTCCAGCGCCAATTCCAACTGGACCGCACTTTAGCCCGTTTGTTATTACTGGCGGTCAAACAAGCACAACGCAACCACGCATTATCCCTGCCTGAAGTGCTGTTGCCAGTGCCGCTACATTCGCTCCGCCACTGGCAGCGTGGCTATAACCAAGCGGATCTACTGGCAAAACAGTTATCACAATGGCTGGATATTCCTTGTGATAACCAACTGTTAGTACGCACCCGCTATACCACCGCACAGCGAGAATTAAGCGGCAAACAACGACGAAAAAATTTGCGCAATGCGTTTCACCTCAGCCAAGCACCACAATATCAATCGGTTGCGATTATCGATGATGTCACCACCACCGGCACCACAATGCAGGAAATCTGCAAACTGTTGCAAAAGTGCGGTATAAAACAGATTCAAGTCTGGTGTCTATGTCGAACTTAATGTCGAACTTAATGTCACACTTAATACCGCACTTAATGATGCAAAACCTAGCAATCGATAAATTAATGTGTATAATTTTTATCAAATATACACATAGGAGAAGATGATGCGAACGAATATTGTCATAAATGATGAGTTGATGAATGAAGCGTTGCTTCTTTCGGGTTTGAGTAGTAAACGGGAAACCGTAGAAGCCGGATTGCGGCTGCTAGTACAACAAAAACGCCAACAACAAATCCGAGAATTACGCGGCACGCTACATTGGGAAGGCAATTTAGCCGAGATGCGAGGGGCTGATGATTATCGCTGATACCGGCATATGGATTGATTATTTTAACGGTGTAATCAACCCTTATAGCAATCGCTTGGATCAAGCACTGCAAGATGAACAAGTTGCTTTAACCGACATTATTTTAATGGAAATTTTACAAGGTTTTCGCAGTGAGAAAGAGTATTCCCGTGCGAAAACCGCATTAAGCGCGCTAGCTTGTTTTGAGATTCTCGGCGTAAAAAATGCTCTCCGTTATGCTGAGTATTACCGCACTTTGCGTAAACAAGGCATCACTATTCGTAAAAATAATGATGTGATGATTGCGGGTTTTTGTATCGTTCAGCGGATTCCTTTGCTGTTTAACGACCGAGATTTTGAACCGTTTGTAAAATATTTAGGGCTACAAACCGTGCTATAAAACCTGCAACGATACCTGCAACGCCGAAACTTTAATTTCCACTTTCCATTCCGCGTTTGCCAATTTAGCTTCAACGCAGGCGCGCGCAGGGCTGTGCTGCGGGTTAATCCATTCGTCCCAAGCCAAATTCATGCCGTTATAATCCGCCATATCGGTTAAATAAATCGTCGCTTCCAGTAGATGGTTTTTATCCGAACCGCACTTAGCTAACCAAGCGTCGATTTGCGCCAGCACATCTCGAGTCTGTTCGGTGATATCGGCATCGATCTTTTCCGGAACCATTCCAGCTAAAAATACAAAACCGTTGGCAACGGTAGCTTCTGAAAAACGTGGGGTTTGCCCAAAATACTGAATCGTCATGATTTAAATTCCCTATGGTAGAAATAAGCAATATGCTAACACAGAGCCGACTATCAAATGCAGAAATAGTGGAAAAAAATCCGATTAAGGCGTATTATTTTGGCAATTCAATTTCCGACAACAACAGTCGGATATTCCCGATAATTGTCATAAGGTGAACTATGTATATTAAAATTTCCGATAGCGCACAAGCCCATTTTCGTAAGTTGCTGGATCAACAGGAAGACGGCACCCATATTCGTATTTTTGTCGTCAATCCGGGCACGCCGAATGCCGAATGCGGCGTTTCTTATTGCCCGCCGAATGCGGTGGAAGCTGCCGACAGCGAATTAAAATATGCCGGTTTTTCCGCTTTCGTCGATGAAATCAGCTATCCGTTTTTGGAAGGTGCAGAGCTGGATTTCGTCACCGATGAGATGGGTTCGCAACTGACCTTGAAAGCGCCGAATGCCAAAATGAAAAAAGTGGCTGATGATGCGCCGTTGATCGAACGGGTCGATTATGCCATTCAAACCCAGATCAACCCGCAACTTGCCAATCATGGCGGACGTATTACCTTGATCGAACTGACCGATGACGGTTATGCAGTGCTGCAATTCGGCGGCGGTTGCAACGGCTGTTCAATGGTGGATGTGACCTTGAAAGACGGGATCGAAAAACAGTTGTTGGAGCAATTCCCGAACGAGCTGCACGGCGTGCGCGATGTCACCGAGCATCAACACGGCGAACACTCTTATTACTAAATTGATTGTGATAATTCTTTCAAAGAGCGGTTTTCCCCAACCGCTCTTTTGCATTTTTAGCCGTGAATCAAAAAAATAAGTGAGACGTTTCCAGTATGTTAAATCAAATCATCAGCCAAACCATTGCACAAGAGCTGAACGTGCAAGCCAAGCAGATTTTATCCGCCATTGCTTTAGTCGATGAAGGTAACACCATTCCGTTTATCGCCCGTTACCGCAAAGAAGTCACCGGCGGCTTGGACGACACCCAATTGCGCCATTTCGAAACCCGTCTGCTGTATTTGCGTGAGATGGACGAACGGCGACAAACGATTTTGAAATCCATTGCTGAGCAAGGCAAACTCAATGCCGAATTGCAAAGTAAAATTGAAGCCTGCCAGAGCAAAACCGAGCTGGAAGATCTCTACTTGCCATATAAACCGAAACGTCGCACCAAAGGGCAAATTGCCATTGAGGCCGGTTTGGAACCGCTGGCAGATTTATTATGGCAACAACCGCAGCACCAACCGGAACAAGCAGCGGAAAGTTATCTTAACAGCGAAAAAGGCGTTGCTGATGTGAAAACCGCACTGGACGGCGCACGTTATATTTTAATGGAGCGTTTTGCCGAAGATGCAGAATTATTGGCAAAAGTGCGGTTATATTTGCAGAAAAGTGCCGTTTTGGTTGCGAAAGTGATCGACGGCAAAGAGAGTGAAGGCGCAAAATTCCAAGATTATTTCGCTCACCAAGAACGGTTGTCGAACGTGCCGTCACACCGCGCTTTAGCCATGTTGCGCGGACGTAATGAAGGAATTTTACAGCTGTCGCTCAATGCCGATCCGGAACAGGACGAAAGTATCCGCCAAAGTTATTGCGAAGAGATTATCCGTCAGCATTTAGGCGTGCAGTTTAACCAGCAACCCGCCGACAGCTGGCGGCAGCAGGTGATCAGTTGGACTTGGCGGATTAAGGTTGCGCTACATCTGGAAACCGAATTGATGACGGCTCTGCGTGAAAAGGCAGAAACCGAAGCGATTGATGTGTTTGCGCGCAACCTGACCTCACTTTTAATGGCGGCACCTGCTGGCGCAAAAAACACCATGGGCTTGGATCCCGGTTTGCGTACCGGCGTAAAAGTGGCTGTGGTGGATAACACTGGGAAATTACTGGCAACCGACACAATTTATCCACATACCGGACAAGCGGATAAGGCTGCGGTCAGTGTTTATCAATTGGGGAAAAAATATCAGGTCGGCTTAATTGCTATCGGTAACGGCACCGCATCACGCGAAACCGAACGGTTTGTTGCTGATATTTTGCAAAAATCTAATGATTGGCAAGCACAAAAAGTGGTGGTGAGTGAAGCGGGTGCGTCGGTTTATTCCGCTTCCGAACTGGCGGCACAAGAGTTTCCGCAGCTGGATGTTTCGCTCCGTGGTGCGGTTTCTATCGCCCGACGCCTACAAGATCCGTTGGCAGAATTAGTGAAAATCGATCCGAAGGCGATTGGGGTCGGACAATATCAACATGATGTCAACCAAAGCCAGCTGGCACGCAAACTGGATGCGGTGGTCGAGGATTGTGTGAATGCGGTCGGGGTTGATCTCAACACCGCTTCAGCTCCGCTGTTGGCACGGGTTGCCGGTATGAGTGCTACTTTGGCACAAAATATCGTCAGTTATCGCGATCAAAATGGGCGCTTTGAGGATCGTGAACAATTGAAAAAAGTCACTCGCTTAGGTCCTAAAGCCTTTGAGCAGTGCGCCGGTTTTATGCGGATCAGCAATGGCAAAAATCCACTCGATACCTCCAGCGTTCACCCAGAAGCCTATCCGGTGGTAGAAAAAATCTTGCAAGCCACCGCACAGAGTATTCAAGATCTGATGGGCAATGCCAATGCGGTACGCCAATTAGATGCCGCTAAATTCACCGATGAACGTTTCGGTTTACCGACGGTACGCGATATTTTCAGCGAACTGGAAAAACCGGGACGCGATCCGCGTGGTGAGTTCAAAACTGCCACCTTTATGGACGGGGTCGAACAGATCACCGATCTGGAAATCGGTATGATTTTAGAAGGCACGGTAACCAATGTCACCAATTTCGGTGCGTTTGTCGATATTGGCGTGCATCAAGACGGTTTGGTGCATATCTCCTCATTATCCGACAAGTTCGTCGAAGATCCGCATAAAGTGGTGAAAACCGGCGATGTGGTCAAAGTCAAAGTAATGGATGTGGATATTCCGCGTAAACGGATTGCTTTAAGTTGTCGCTTGGACGAGCAACCACAGGATAAAGCAGCAACCAAAGGCACAGCCAAAACATCTGATCATAAAAGAGCGGTTTCTCCTCGTTCTTCCCGGCACTCTTCCCAACGACAAAGCAACGTCAATAGCGCAATGGGCAATGCTTTCAATAATGCTTTTAGCGATGCGTTAAAAAATTTGAAAAAATAGTATTTTTTTACTGCTAGAAACCCGTTTATTGATTTAATAAGCGGGTTTTTGATTAAATCTGGAGTAAAATTCCTGCTATTTCCAAAATGAATGTGATTTCCCTCTCAATTTTCATAATCGAAAATTTAAAACCCCAATTAAATTGGTATTATGCGCGACAAGATACATATTTATGTATTCTTATTTCAATATGATTAATTCAATAACAATTCTTATAAAATAAGAAGAGGTGTTTTATGATAGGTTTCTTTAAACCGGCGGCACACAGGCCGTTATTACCTCAGGATAAAATCGAACCGACCTATACTCGTTTACGTTGGCAGGTTTTCATGGGGATTTTCTTTGGTTACGCAGCTTATTACTTCACCCGTAGTAATTTCGATTTAGCACAAAGAGGCTTGATTGAAGCTGGGCTTTATACCAAAACCCAACTGGGTATCGTCGGTATTGCACCGGGATTGGCTTACGGCTTGTCCAAATTCTTTATGGCAGCGATTTCAGACCGTTCTAATCCGAAAATGTTTATGCCATTCGGTTTGGCACTTTCCGGTATGTGTATGACCCTGATGGGACTTATCCCTTGGGCAACATCCGGCATCTTGATTATGTTCGTTCTGCTATTTATTAATGGCTGGTTCCAAGGAATGGGATGGCCGCCGAGTGGACGTAGCATGGTGCATTGGTGGTCGAAAAAAGAACGCGGAACGATCGTGTCTATTTGCAACACGGCTCACAACCTCGGCGGTATGATGCCTGCGGTATTGGTCGGTTTGGCCAGTATGATTTACGCGGCAAACCATCCTGAAGTTACTAAAGTTACTTTCGGTCATGTATGGCAAGAAGCGCTGTATTACCCGGGGATTGCGGCGATGATTGCGTCCGTAATCATCTATTTTGCGTTGAAAGATACTCCGCAATCTTGTGGTTTACCACCGATTGAGGAATATAAAAACGACTATCCGGATGACTATAACGAAGAAACTTACGAGCACGAACTGAAAGCCAAAGATATTTTTGTTACCTATGTGCTGAAAAACCGTTTGCTATGGTATATCGCCGTCGCCAACGTATTCGTGTATTTGATTCGCTACGGTATTCTGAAATGGTCACCGGTTTATTTGGGCGAAGTCAAGCATTTCGATATCAAAGCAACCGCTTCCGCTTACGCTATTTATGAGTTTGCAGCCATTCCGGGAACTTTGTTATGCGGATGGATGTCGGACAAAGTGTTCAAAGGCAAACGCGGTTTAACTGGGTTCGTGTTTATGGTGATGGTAACCATTGCGGTGGAGGTTTTCTGGATGAATCCGGCAACACCTGAATCGGAATTGGCACATTATGCAACACTACCTTGGTATAAAAACCCGTATCAATTAACCGACTTTGCTATGATGACAGTGATCGGCTTCTTGATTTACGGTCCGGTTATGTTAATCGGTTTACACGCTCTCGAACTAGCGCCGAAAAAAGCCGCGGGAACCGCAGCAGGTTTCACCGGTTTATTTGGCTACTTGGGCGGTACCGTAGCGGCAAGTGCGGTTATCGGTTGGGCGGCGGATACCTACGGCTGGAACGGCGGTTTCTACATTATGATCGGCGGTTCTGTATTGGCTTGTGTGTTGATGTTAATCACCATGGTGGAAGAAGCAAAACATAAAGCGAAAATCGCAGAAGAAGATCGCTTAATTAAATAATTCAACTGACTCAAGAAAGACGAACTAAGTTTCGTCTTTCTTTTTACCTAAAGTTTTTTATCTGAAACATTCTTTTCGTCTAAAAGAGGAAAATCAAATGAAATTAAAAACACTCGCGATTATTTTAGCTGCTTCAACCGCACTTGCTGGCTGTGTCGATGGCACACAGACTACAAGCAGCTTAAGCGATAAAGAAAAATTGGTTATCGCTCACCGTGGTGCTAGCGGTTACCTGCCGGAACATACGCTGGAATCCAAAGCGTTGGCATTCGGGCAAAAAGCCGATTATTTGGAACAGGATTTAGCCATGACCAAAGATAACCGTTTAGTTGTGATTCATGATCACTTTCTAGACGGGTTAACCGATGTGGCGAAAAAATTCCCGAAACGAGCCAGAAAAGACGGCCGTTATTATGTGGCAGATTTCACTCTAAAAGAGATCCAAAGTCTGGAAATGACCGAAAACTTTAAAACTGAAAACGGTAAACAGGTTCAGGTTTATCCAGGACGTTTTCCGATGTGGAAATCCCATTTTACCATTCATACCTTTGAAGATGAGATTGAATTTATCCAAGGTTTAGAAAAATCCACCGGTAAGAAAATCGGCATTTATCCTGAAATCAAAGCGCCTTGGTTGCATCACCAAGAAGGCAAAGATATCGCACTGGAAACCTTAAAAGTATTGAAAAAATATGGTTATACCAGCAAAGACTCTCCGGTTTATTTACAAACATTCGACTTTAACGAGCTAAAACGGATTAAAACCGAACTACTGCCGCAATTGGGTATGGATATCAAATTAGTACAACTTATCGCCTACACCGATTGGAATGAAACTGAAGAAAAAGATGCAAAAGGTAAATGGGTCAACTACGACTATGACTGGATGTTCAAACCGGGCGCAATGGCGGAAATCGCCAAATATGCCGACGGCGTAGGTCCGGGTTGGTATATGTTGATTGACGATAAAAATTCCAAAATGGGCGATATTAAATACACGCCAATGGTAACCGACATCGCTGAGCAAAAATTGGAATTGCATCCGTACACAGTACGCAAAGACGCACTGCCGGACTTCTTCGGCAATGTCGATCAAATGTTTGATGCTTTACTACATAAATCTGGTGCAACTGGGGTCTTCACGGACTTCCCTGATTTGGCAGTGAAGTTTTTAGGCAAAGACAAAGAATAAGCTGAACCTTTATTTTGCTTTCTAACAACAAGTGCGGTGATAAAAAACCGCACTTTTTAATGTTAAATTATTTACCATGTGGCGACATACTGCGTAACACATTGTCTTTTAAATAGAAATGGTGAAATAATGCGGCCACCGCATGCAATCCCGCCAATGCGATAAACAGATTTCCCAATAATGGATGCAGCTCACCAATAAGATCCAGTACGCTATTATTGCTATTCAATGGAATACTAAAGCCCAATGCGCTAAATTGTTGTGTTTTGGCAGAGAGTGCTAACCAACCGACCAATGGAATCAATACCATACAGCCATAAAGTGCGGTTTGAACGATTTTTGCCGCATTTTCCTGCCACACTGCCATTGGGGGGTGATATGGAATTTGTCGATGATAAATTAAGCGTAAAGGTAAACGCAGGATAATCATCGCTGCCACCAATAAACCACTAACAACATGAATTTCACCAATAAATCCGTCACGCGTCGGGTGACCGCTGCTGAGATAAGCAATAATCACCAATACAACCGTCAACCAGTGACTGTAAATCATTGCTTTGGGATAACGAAGTGCCATAATAATGTCCTTATATTAATCGTTAAAACTGCTACTCATTATATGCAAAAAAATTAGCCGAGAATTAGGGCTGCTATCTAAAACCATATTTTTTGAGAAATAAAAATTGATAGTTAAAAAGATAAAAAAAGCCCCTTAATCTTTGCAGATTAAGGGGAAATCACAAACCAAATAGAGGAAGTTTGTTATTCGATAATCAATTTGCTGCCGTCATAATACAGGGTTTGTACCGTACTTAATGCCGCACCGCTCTCCGTTTCACCACCAATCATCACCAGCTTATCTTGATAAGAAACTGCTACCGCATAGCTACTGGCATAAGACAATTCGCCGATTGCTTTCCAACGCTTATTTTTCAGAATATAAATCTCTTTATGCCAAATCTTATTGGATATCTGTTGATCAACAAAGCTGCTACCACCTGCCACTAGATAATAACCATTACTGTATCCGGCGGCTGCACCACTGACCCCTTGCTGAGTTTTTCCTTGGCTAGCGGGTAAATCCGCCAGCACTTTCCATTCTATTGTTTTTTTGTCTGCCTTTTGCTGAGTAAAGCAACCTTGTTCAGTTTGTGCGGTATGTGAATTAGGACTCACCGCGCCCCCTGCAACCAATAAGAACTCTCCTTGATTGATTACCGCTGCGCCGACACGAGCAGCAAACGGTAATTCACCTTCGTTTCGCCATTGATTATCGACAGGATCATAACTGAGCAATTCGCCATTAAACGAGGTTTGTTGTTCTCCACCTAAAAGATAAATTTTATCATCGTAGGCTATCGCAGATGCTCCGATTAAAGCCTGCGGCATTTGAGTTGCCAACTTGCTCCACTGCTTTTTACTGGGTTGATAACGATAAACATCATTCATCAATTGCAACGTGCCGTTTTGATCTGCTTGCAAACCACCGAACAGATATAGTTCGTCATGTAGCGTTACAGCAATAGCCTGCTTACGCTCACCACCAGGAAAGTCGGTAACCTGTTGCCACTCTGCTTTGGGTTGTTTCAGATTTAAGGCGTAAAATTGACTACCTGCACTGCCCAAACCGGCATAAACCGTCTCTCCGACCAACGCCCCGCTTCCGTCTTTCAGCGCAACTGGAAAATCAGGGTAAGCACCTGCCTGTACGGTAACCGCACTAATGAATAGCAACACAAATAAAATAGGCTGAAAAACAAATCTTACTCGTTTCATTTTGTCGTTAAACGCTCGGGTTTTCAGGATTAAAATCAATACTTGAATGAAATTTATCATTGCAAAGTTTTTGCATGATATATTCACTCCGTTTAATAATGCAAGACGAGAGTGGATCTTATTGCCGGAAATTCCAAGCTGATCACAGTTTTCCAAAATTATTGCGGGGAGTTTGCCCTGTTTTAGGGCTGTTTTTGAGTTTTCTGCTACCCATCACTTATTTTTATTAACAATGGATAGCAGAATTATTGATAGAAAAACGATGTCTATTTTTAAAGGAATTATGTTTTCTTAACCGGACGTTTCCAGCCGCTGATATGACGTTGCGGTACGCGGCTAATCACCAACTCATTATCTGCCACATCTTTGGTAATGGTCGCTCCGGCGGCAATGGTTGCACCATCGGCAATCGTAACCGGTGCGATCAATTGGCTGTCGGAACCGACAAATACATTATTACCAATCACGGTTTTGAATTTATTCACCCCGTCATAATTGCAGGTGATCACCCCGGCGCCGATATTACAATGGCTACCGATTTCGGCATCGCCGACATAAGTCAAGTGGTTGACTTTAGAGCCTTGTCCGATCACTGCTTTTTTGATCTCAACAAAGTTACCAACATGGGTCTGCGCAGCTAACTCAGCTCCCGGACGCAAGCGTGAAAACGGCCCGATCACCGCACTTTCGCCGATAATCGCATCTTCAATCACCGAATACGGCTTAATTTCCACATCGGCGGCAACACGGCAATTTTTCAACACACAGCCTGCACCGACCCGCACCCGATCGCCTAACTCGACTTGCCCTTCGATAATGACGTTAATATCAATTTCCACGTCTTTACCGTGAATCAATTCGCCACGCAGATCAAAACGATGCGGATCTGCCAACATCACCCCTGCCAACAGCAATCTTTTGGCTTGTTGTTGCTGGTAATAACATTCCAGTTGTGCCAATTGTAAACGGTTATTCGCCCCTTCCACTTCCATACGATCCGCTGCCGACACCGCACAAACCTGACAACCGTCTTGGTTGGCAAATTCGATGACATCGGTCATGTAATATTCGCCCTGCGCATTATTATTGGTCAAACGTGCCAACCAATTCTTAAAGCTCGCGCCGCTGGCCACCATCACGCCGGTATTGACCTCTTGAATAGCCAACTGTTCAGCAGACGCGTCTTTTTGTTCGACAATTGCCACCACATTGCCGTCTTTGCGCACAATGCGTCCATAGCCGGTCGGGTCATCCAATTTCACCGTCAGCAACGAAATCCCGTTTTGCGGCTTGGCGGCAATCAATTTTTGTAATGTTTCCACCGTAATCAGCGGACCGTCGCCATATAACATCAATATATTTTCATCATCGGCAAAGTGCGGTGCAGCTTGCTGCATCGCGTGTCCCGTCCCCAATTGCTCCGCCTGCAACACCCAATTGACCGGCTCATTTTGCAGCCGCTGCTGCATCAATTCACCGCCATGTCCGTAAATAAGGTGAATGTTTTCAACACCTAATTTTTTTACGGTATCAATCACATGTTTCACCATCGGTTTACCGGCGATCTTATGTAACACTTTCGGTAAATCCGAATACATTCTGGTTCCTTTGCCCGCAGCCAGAATGACCGCACTTAATTTTTGATTGCTCATGCTCTGTTTCTCTTACAATAATCAAGATAAAAAAGGATAAAAAGTTGAGCTGATTTTACATGAAATCCGCTGTATTACCTACTTTGGAAACAAAAAAACCGCACTTGGGGTTTATTCCAGTGCGGTCAATATATGTAGCTAAGTAATAGCTAATAAAAGTGCGGTCAAAAAGTGAGACCTATTTACTGTTTGGCAATCACTTTGCCGTCCACAACATCAACGGTAACTTCGCTGCCCGGCAACAACGCCCCAGATAGGATTTGTTGTGCCAACGGGTTTTCAATCTCTTGTTGAATCGCCCGTTTCAGCGGACGCGCACCATAAATCGGGTCATAACCCACTTTGCTGATAAAATCCAATGTCGCTTGGCTAAAGTGAATTTGGTAGCCGTGTCCTTCCATACGTTTACTCAGACGTTTTAACTGAATATCGGCAATCGCTTCAATATTGGCTTTATCCAACGGATGGAACACCACCGTTTCATCGATCCGGTTAATAAATTCCGGACGGAAATGTCTGCTGACCACCGACATCACCAATTCTTTGATCGAACCGTAATCCAGCTCTGCTGCATTTTCCTGAATCAAATCCGATCCCAAGTTAGAGGTCATAATCACCACCGTATTACGGAAATCGACCGTGCGCCCCTGTCCGTCGGTTAAACGCCCGTCGTCCAACACTTGCAACAAGATGTTAAACACATCGTGATGGGCTTTTTCCACTTCGTCCAATAAAATCACTGAATATGGACGGCGACGTACCGCTTCGGTCAAATAACCGCCCTCTTCGTAACCGACATAGCCCGGAGGTGCACCGACCAAGCGGGAAACTGCATGTTTTTCCATAAACTCGGACATATCGATCCGCACCATGGCATCTTCACTATCGAACATAAATTTCGCCAAGGTTTTGCACAGTTCAGTTTTCCCAACGCCGGTCGGCCCTAAAAACAGGAACGAACCAATCGGACGATTCGGATCCGCCAATCCTGCACGACTACGGCGAATCGCATTGGCAACCGCTTCCACCGCTTCGCTCTGCCCGATAACCCGTTTATGCAGCTCGTGTTCCATCCGCAACAATTTTTCTTTTTCCCCTTCCATCATGCGCGCAACCGGAATTCCCGTCGCACGGGAAAGCACTTCGGCAATCTCTTCATCAGTTACACGATAACGCAATAATGTCATCTCTTTACCTTCCGAGGCTTCCGCTTGTTCCAACTGTTTTTCCAACTGCGGAATCACGCCATATTGCAGTTCCGACATTTTAGCGAAATCGCTGGCGCGGCGCGCTTGTTCCATTTGGGTACGAACATGATCCAGCTCCGCCTTTATATGTTGGGTGCCGGAAAGTGCGGCTTTTTCGCTTTTCCAAACCTCTTCCAGCTCGGAATATTCGCGCTCTTTTTCCGCCATCTCTTTTTCCAGCATTTCCAGACGTTTGCGACTGGCATCATCATCTTCTTTCTGTAACGCTTGCTGTTCCAGTTTCAACTGGATAATACGACGCTCCAAGCGATCCAGCGGTTGTGGTTTGGAGTCGATTTCCATGCGGATACTCGATGCTGCTTCATCAATTAAATCAATCGCTTTGTCCGGCAATTGACGGTCGGAAATATAGCGATGCGATAACGTTGCTGCCGCAACAATCGCCGGATCGGTAATCTGCACATGATGGTGGATTTCATACCGCTCTTTTAAGCCGCGCAAAATGGCAATCGTGTCCTCCACACTCGGCTCGTCCACCAACACTTTTTGGAAACGGCGCTCAAGGGCGGCATCTTTTTCAATATATTGGCGGTATTCGTCTAACGTGGTTGCCCCGACACAGTGCAGCTCCCCGCGTGCTAACGCCGGTTTCAGCATATTGCCTGCATCCATCGCACCGTCGCTTTTACCCGCTCCGACCATGGTATGGATTTCGTCGATAAACAAAATCACACGCCCTTCTTCTTTCGCCAGTTCGTTCAATACGCTTTTCAACCGCTCTTCAAACTCACCTCGATATTTAGCACCGGCAATCAATGCGCCCATGTCCAGTGATAACACTCGTTTGTTGCGCAAGCCTTCTGGTACTTCGCCGTTGACGATACGCTGTGCCAACCCTTCGACAATCGCGGTTTTCCCTACGCCAGGCTCGCCGATCAGCACCGGATTATTTTTGGTACGGCGTTGTAACACTTGAATAGTACGACGAATTTCTTCATCACGTCCGATCACCGGATCAAGTTTGCCGCTTTCCGCTCTAGCGGTTAAATCAATAGTAAATTTTTCTAGCGCTTGACGGGATTCTTCTGCATTTTGATCGTTCACGCCTTCTCCTCCACGAATTTTTTGGATTGCCGCTTCTACAGCTGTAGCTTTCAAGCCTTCTTGTCGTAATAGATTACCCAATGCGCCTTTTTCTTCCAGCGCTGCCAGTACAAACAGTTCGGACGAGATAAATTT
>RRZU011547403.1_pt1 | contig 35948 bp, 31 predicted proteins | sample 2165561 | NCBI WGS metagenome assembly RRZU01 (sample SAMN10456909, study PRJNA506462) | wastewater metagenome | isolation source: wastewater sludge | place: USA: Moscow, Idaho | reverse complement strand
TGGCACTATGTACGTCGCACCCGCCGGGGTGGCGGAATGGTATACGCGGACGGCTCAAACCCGTCTGGGCGCAAGCCCGTAGGGGTTCGAATCCCCTTCCCGGTACTGCCGAGATCACGCGATCTCGGCCACCCGCAACGAGTTGGTCTTGCCAGCCGTGTGCTTCGGGTTACCGGCAACGATAACGATCCGATCTCCGGACTCCACCATTCCCGAGCCCTTGAGGCGGTTCTGCACCGCGTCCACCATGGCGTCCATCGAGTAGAACTCCGGCGTCGTGAAGGACTTGATGCCCCACGCGAGGGTCATCTTCTGGGCTGTCTCCATGTACGGGCTGAACGAGCAGACCTGGATCGAGGAACGGAGCCGCGCCAGACGCAGAGCCGTGTCGCCCGTCTTAGTGAAGGCGACCAGATACTTCGCCCCGATGCGCTCGGCGACCTCCACCGCAGCCTTGGCGATGATGCCCGAGGTCGTGTGCGGATCCCAGTCGATGCTGAAGATCTGATCAAGACCCAGCGACTCGGTCTTGCGGATGATGCGCCCCATGGTGTCGACCGTCTGGATCGGCCACTGGCCGACGGCGGTCTCACCCGACAGCATGAGCGCATCCGCACCATCGAGAATCGCGTTAGCGACGTCGGACGCCTCCGCACGCGTGGGCCGCGGGGCGCTGATCATGGATTCGAGCATCTGGGTAGCCACGATGACGGGCTTGGCAGCCTGCCGGGCGGCGGTCACGATGCGCTTCTGGACGCCGGGAACGTCTTCCAGCGGCAGTTCGACGCCCAGGTCGCCCCGGGCCACCATGATCGCGTCGAAGGCGATGACGATGTCGTCCAGGGCAGCCACAGCCTGCGGCTTCTCGATCTTCGCAATGACGGGGAGACGGCGTCCGAACTCGTCCATGATCGCGTGAACGTCATCGATGTCGCTGGCCGAGCGCACGAAGGAGAGCGCCACCATGTCGACGTTGTTCTCCAGCGCCCAGCGCAGGTCGGCGGCGTCCTTCTCGGTGAGTGCCGGGACGCTGACCGCAACACCGGGCAGGTTGATGCCCTTGTGGTCGCTGACGCGTCCGCCGACGATGACCTCGGTGATCACGTCGTTCTCGGTCACCTCAAGGGCCTTGAGTTCGATCGCCCCATCGTTGATCAGGATCTGGTCGCCCGGCTTCACGTCATGGGTCAGCGTGTGCAGCGTCGTTCCGGCACGCTCTTTGGTGCCTTCGACGCCCTCATCGGTCGTGATCGTGAAGCGGTCACCGGCCGTGAGCATCTCTTCGCCATTGACAAAGGTCTCCAAGCGGATCTTGGGGCCCTGCAGGTCGGCGAAGATGCCGATCGGGCGTCCGGCTGCCTCGGCAGCCTCGCGCACGGCATTCAGTCGGGACAGGTGCGTCTCATGGTCGCCGTGACTCATGTTCAACCGGGCGACGTTCATCCCGGCATCGATAAGTTCGCGTACCTTGCCAGGAGCGTCAGTCGAGGGGCCTAGCGTGCAGACCGTCTTTGCGCGTCGGTTGGGAAGTCCATCATTTTTCAGGTTCGCCACACCAGCAAGTTTACCGCAGCACGCCCCGTCCGCCCCATCGGAAACTGATTTGGTCATCACGACCAGTTCGGCCCGGCGACGTGCCGTGCACCGCAGCGCTCAGGCCTGCTCCACACACTCCAGCGCGTGGTGCAGATCCGGCGGATAGGGCGAGGTAAAGGTGACCCACTCCCCCGATCCGGGATGCTCGAAGCCGAGTTCCACCGCGTGGAGCCACTGCCGCTGCAGCCCCAGCGACGCCGCGAGGACCGGATCCGCCCCGTACAAAGGATCACCTAGGCACGGGTGTTTGAGCGCCGCCATGTGGACGCGAATCTGGTGCGTACGCCCGGTCTCCAAATGGATCTCTAGCAGTGTTGCCGAACGGAACGCTTCGAGGGTCTCGTAGTGGGTGACGCTGTGACGCCCCCCGTCCACGATCGCCATCTTCCAGTCGTGCCCCGGATGCCGACCGATCGGGGCATCGATGGTGCCGGTGAAGGGATCAGGATGCCCCTGGACGAGAGCGTGATAAATCTTGGAGACGGTCCGCTCCCGGAAGGCTCGCTTCAACGCCGTGTAGGCAGGTTCGCTCTTGGCGACGACCATCAAGCCGGAGGTGCCCACGTCCAGCCGCTGCACGATGCCCTGCCGCTCCGCCGCCCCCGACGTGGAGATCCCAAAGCCAGCCGCGGCCAGGTGCGACACGACATCGGGGCCGTCCCAGCCGAGCGATGGATGAGCGGCAACCCCAGCGGGCTTGTCCACCACGACGATGTCTGCGTCATCGTGCACGATGCGCATCCCCTCGACCAGGCGGGGGGAAACGCGCGCCACTTTGGGCTCAGAGAGCTCAACTTCCAGCATGTCGCCAGCGGACACACGCGTCGACTTGGTCACGGTCTCGCCATTCACGCGCACTGCGCCCGCGTCGATGAGGTCCGCCAGGCGCGAGCGGCTCACCCCGGTCATCCGCGAGGCGGCCGCATCAACCCGTTCGCCAGCCAGACCGTCGGGAACCAGATGGACACTCACGTTGTCGCCTTGTGCGCCGACCTGGTCGATACCCCCGCCAGGTCGACCTGAGTGATCACCACCAGCCACACGATGGTGACGGCGGCGAAGGTGATGCACATGTCCGCCACGTTGAAGATGGCGAAGTTGGGCAACTGCAGAAAGTCGACGACGTGGCCGTGCAGGAACCCCGGCGGACGAAACAGTCGATCGGTGAGGTTGCCCAAGATGCCCGCGATCACCAGTCCCAGCGCCACCGTCCACCCCAGATGCCGGGCCCGCGGCACGAGACGCCACAGCACAAACACCAAGGCAACCACCGAGATCCCGGTGAACAGGGGCGTCACTCCTTCACCCATGCTGAAGGCTGCACCGGGATTGAAGATCAACCGGAGGGTCAACAACCCACCCAACAGTTCGATGGGCCGCTGGGAATCCAGGAATGCCAACGCCAAGGTTTTGGTAGCTAGGTCGATGAGGAAGCCCAGCAGACCGACCCCGAGCGCGACCAGCCACGCCCCGCGGGGCGAGAGCAGCCTGCGTGTTCCGGTGGCGGCTATCGCCGTTCCTCCCGCTGCTTGCAGGCCATGCACAAGGTGGCCCGGGGGAACGCGATCAGACGATCCTTCCCGATCGGCTGCCCACAGACCTCGCACCAGCCGTACTGGCCCGCGTCGAGGCGGCGCAGGGCGTTCTGCGCCTGATCAAGCATGTCGCGGGCGTTCTGCACCAGCGACATCTCCTGATCGCGCTCAAAGTTCGTCGAGCCGACGTCGGCCGGATCACGACCGGCACCCTCGGTGCCTTCGTCGAAGAGCTTCTCCAGCCCCTTCTCCGCCGTGCGGATGGCGCGCTCCATGCGCTGAACGTCGAAGAGAAGGTCGTCTTTGACCTCGTCGAGTTCGTCCTGAGTCCAGGGATCCTCCCCGTCCAGGACCGGAACGAGGATGTCGTTCCCCTTGGCCGGCTTGGGCATCTATCTCCCCCTGAATGTGGTCCGATGGCTAACGCTGAGGGCAGACAGTACCACCCTTTACCCCTCCCTCGCGGGATTCACGCAGGACTCGGGATGGGCGTGGGCCCCGGACCGGAATCCGGGGCCCACGCCCATCACACAGAATCAGCGCTCGTCATTCAGCAGAGCATCCAGCCGCGGCGTGGCCGACGTTCCCCGAATGCCGTCCCGGAGCAGATCCGGGGTCTGCTCAGGAGCAAGCCGGTTCTCGCGCAGCGCGACAATCTGCTTCTCCAGATGCGAGATGAAGGAACTGCGGAACTGCTGCTCGTGCGCCCGCAGGTGGTCGACGCGCGTCGTGAGCTCATCGCGCTCAGCCTCCAGCGTGGAGAACAGCGCGTTGCGTCGAGCCGTGGCGTCCTTGTCGACCTGCGCGGCACGCTCTGCGGCCTCCACAGTCACCTTCTCGGCGGCAGCCCGGGCACGCTCCTCGATGTTGCGCGCCAGATCACGCGCCTCCATCGTCGCCTTCTCCGCGGCAGCGTGGGCCTCCGACGTCACTCGCTCCGCCGTGTTATGGGCATCAGAGGTGAGGGCATCCGCCGTGCTCCGGGCATCCGACGTCAGCTTCTGCGCCAGATCCCGGGCCTCGGTCGTGGTCCGATCGGCTTCGGCCTTGGCCTCACCGACCAGAGCCTCGGCCTGCTCGGTGGCCATCTGCACCAGGCGCGTGACCGCGGGCGAGGCGTCGCTCGCGGCACGGACGACGAGCTGCTGAAGGCCCGCACCCGCCACGAACCCGGCGGCCGAAGCGCCCGCACCGGACGCTGCCGGCTGAGCCTGCTTGAGCTGACCGCGCAACGTGAGCAGTTCGGCTTCGCGCGAGGAGACCTCGCCGCGCAAATCCTGTACCTGCACCCGCAGCTGAGCGATCTGCTGATCGCGGCCCGTCAGCTCACTCTCAAGATGAGCAGCCTTGTCGCCGCCGCCAGCCAGCGAGTTGTGCAGGTTGGCGATCTCTTCCTGGCAACGGGCGATCTCCTCGTCCTTGCTCTGGATCGCAGCGGCCTGCTGGGCGAGTTCGTCGTCCTTCGCGCGCAGCTGAGCGGCCAGGTCGCCGTCGCGTGCCTGCAACTGCTCACGCGCCTCATCCAGCTGACGCTGCAGGGCCGCAGCATCACTGGACTGGCCCGAACGCGCCGCATTCAGCTCTTGGCGCAGCCGCTCGATCTCGGCGTCCTTAGCCTCGACCTGCTGGCGCCACTCACCGCCGTCGGAACCACCGCCGGACGCTGAGAGCGTCGAGACCTGCTGCTGCAGGGTGGCGTTCTCCTCGCCGAGCGCGACGAGCGTGGTTTCAACCTTGTCGACGAAGGTGTCGACGTCAGCCGGGTCGTAGCCGTTCCGGCGGGCCAAGTGGAAACGCGTGTCGCGCACCTGCTCGATGGTCAGGGTCATCGTTCACCTCACGTGATGGACAATTGTTAGGGTCGCGGTCAGGCGCCCCTAGTCACAGGGTACTGTAGTTATATTTCCTCGGCCAAGCGGCTGACCCCACTCGACCCGGAGACCTCAACTCTGGTTGAAGAAGCCCCCCGCGATCCTTTCCTTGTCCTCGGCCGTCACGACAACGCCTGACGGAGACAGAAGAAAGACCTTGCTGGTCACCCGCTCGATCGCGCCACGCAATCCGAAGATCAATCCTGCGGCGAAATCGACCAGACGCTTCGCGTCCGAGTCCTCCATATCGGAGAGATTCATGATGACGGGAATGCCATCGCGAAAATGCTCTCCAATGGTGCGGGCTTCGTTGTACGTGCGGGGGTGAACCGTCACGATTCGAGTGAGGTCCGCGGTGCGAGGAACCCCGACCGGGCGACGCCCCTCCAACGGTGTAATGCTCGCCTCCGGCGCCTCGGCGTACCGCTCCACGGCCACACTGCTCTCCGCGTCACGCTCGCGCTCCCGCGCAGGGACCGCCTCGGTCATCTCGTCGTCGCGCACATCCTCGGGATACGGCGTGTCCGACATCAGACCGAGCCACACGGCAGCCTTCTTCAAACCATCAGCCACGAGGTTCCTCCGTTCCAAGTCCCCATCACACTAGCGCGGACGCCTCGCGCCCCCGCGTGCCACGCCGCAGCCGCGCCGATCATGGCCGCCCCATCCAGACCGCCCCCAACAGGCGTCCGGCGGCGGCACCATCACGCCGATACGAGTGCAGCGAGGCTTCCTCATGAGTGCAGCCTCCGGCGAATTCGCTCGTCACGCCCGCAGCGTCCAACTGGCGTTGCGCAGCCCCGCCCAGATCCAGCGAGGGCGTCCCCCACCGGGTGCGCGTCGGGGCAACCCCCAGGAGCCTGCTCGTCTCGGCGGCGAGGTCTTCGGGGAGTTCATAACACTGAGCGCAGATGTGCGGGCCCACCCACGCGTGGACCGGCGCATCGGTGACCTCATTCAACCGGGCAACCGTGGCACCAATGACGCCCACCAGCAGCCCACGCCGCCCAGCGTGCACGGCCGCAACAGCAGCCCCATCTTCCGTCGCCAAGCAGATCGGCACACAGTCAGCGACCCGCACACCTACGGCCGCACCTGGCTGGGTCGCCACGAGTGCGTCGGCCTGCTGGTGGGTCAGATCCTGCACGGGGGCATCCCCGAGCGACCCCACCACATGGACGTCTGCCCCATGGACCTGGGACACGATCGCCACCGGAACGCCGATTTCGGCGGACACCCGCGCCAGGTCGGCGTCGCGGCCGTCACGGTCGCGGCCGTCGCCCACATCCACCGTGGCGGTGGTGAAGGCCACCCCCACGCCCAGACGGGCATCCGGGTCACGCCGGAAGCAGAACATGGCTACTTCAGGAAGTCGGGGACGTCGAGTTCGTCGTCGTCAGGAGAGGGACGTGACGTCGGCTGCTGCGGTGCCGGGCGCGTCGCCTCGGGAGCCGGACGACCGGCCGAAGGGGCGGCCGGAACCGCGCCTGCCTGCGTGGTCGGGGCAGACGGCGCACCAAGGCGAGGCTTGGTGATGTCAGGCTGCCGCGTAACACCGGGCTGCCGCCGCGGCGGCGCTCCACCGTCGAAGCCTGCGGCGATGACGGTGACGCGCACCTCGTCACCCAGAGCATCGTCGATGACGGTGCCGAAGATGATGTTCGCGTCCTCGTGCGCGGCCTCTTCGATGAGGTTCGCCGCAGCGGACACCTCGAACAGGCCCAGATCCGAGCCACCCGAGATCGAGAGCAAGATGCCGTGAGCCCCGTCGATCGAGGCCTCCAGCAAGGGACTGGAGACCGCCATCTCCGCAGCCGCCCGCGCCCGGTCCTCGCCACGAGCCGAGCCGATACCCATGAGGGCCGACCCCGCGTTGCTCATGACAGCCTTGACGTCGGCGAAGTCGAGGTTGATCAGGCCCGGCGTCGTGATCAGATCGGTGATGCCCGACACGCCTTGCAGCAGGACTTGGTCGGCCTGCTTGAAAGCCTCAAGGATGGCGACGTGGTGATCGGCCATCTCCAGCAGCTTGTCGTTCGGGATGACGATGAGGGTGTCAACTTCCTCACGCAGCGCCGTAATGCCGTTCTCAGCCTGGCTGGAACGCCGCTTGCCTTCGAACGAGAAGGGGCGCGTGACCACGCCGATCGTCAAGGCTCCCAGCGAGCGCGCGATGCGAGCTACGACGGGGGCCCCACCCGTGCCGGTGCCGCCGCCTTCACCTGCGGTCACGAAGACCATGTCGGCGCCCTTGAGCACCTCTTCGATCTCTTCCGCGTGGTCCTCGGCAGCCTGTCGCCCCTTGTCGGGATCGGCGCCAGCGCCGAGACCGCGGGTGAGGTCACGACCGATGTCGAGCTTGACGTCGGCGTCACTCATCAACAGTGCTTGGGCGTCGGTGTTCACCGCGATGAATTCGACGCCGCGCAGGCCGGCCTCGATCATTCGGTTGACGGCATTAACGCCACCGCCGCCAACACCGACGACCTTGATGACCGCCAGGTAATTCTGGGATGCACTCGCCACGTTCGGTACCCAATCCTGTCGTCGAAACTTCGATCGCCCACGCACTCCGCGTTCACCGGTGCAGAAGACAACGGTCTCGCGAGGACTGCGAATCAGGTTATCCGAGGCCACCACGCAACGCCCGTGCACGGGGCTGCGTCGGCGCGCCTCTCAACCTTGGGTTGAGAGTTCGGGTGGCGTTCAGCGTGTCGTCGGGTGGGTCGGCGCCGAGACATCGTACTCGCGAGCCTTCACCCCCAAGAGCGGCACCACCACCTTGGCCTTGAGGTCGCTCGCCTCAGCGCTGCCCCAGGTGATCTTGCGTCCGTCCTTCAGCGTGACGACGATCGAGTCTTGCGAGGAGGCATTCATCGTCGCCGCCTGCGCACGGACCTGGTCCGGCAAGGCCGCGGCCACCGTCGCCATGTCACCGATGACGTGGACGTCAGAGACGCCTGCGGTCGCGAGGAGCACCCCCGCTGGCGCCTCGGAGCTTCGATGGAAAATGACCCCGTCTGCTGAGACCCACAAGAACTCCCGCCCCAGGGGAATGATCACCACCGCTGAGCGTTCAGTGACGGCAATGGAGACCGTCCCTGGCCACGCCCGCGTCACCTTGACGGACGCGGCCGCCGGCAGCGCAGCGACAACCCGTCCCTCGATGCCGGCGGTATCGATCGCAGCCAGGGGCGTATCCAGCGGAACCTGAGCCGCATCCACCACCTCATCCGAGGTGAGCAAGGCGACCCCGGACACCTCGACGTGCCGCGCGAGCAGCCACGGCGACCCCCACACCACCCACGCGATCGCGCCCAGCAGCGCCGCCACGAGCACCGCAATCCCGGCGCGCTGCAGCCAGCGGCGCCGCTTAGCCCGCCCCCGGCGCTTTCGCGCTCCCGTGACGTCGACGAGGGGTTCGCTCACCCGCGCTCCTTCAGGAGCCCCACGAGCGCCGGGCCCACCACCGTGACGGCCCCCGCCCCGATCGTCAGCACCAGATCCCCCGACCGCACCAGCGCGGCCAGCGTTGCAGGAACCTGCGCAAGATCCTCGACCACCACGGCGCGGACCCCATGAGCGGCCGCACGGGCGCCCAGATGGGATGCGGTGACCCCGGGGAAGTCCTCGGCCGCCTCGCGCGCCGGGTAGATCCCCACGATCACGACCTCGTCAGCCAAGGTCAGTGCCTCGGCAAAGGCCTCCTCGAAATCGCGCGTCCGGCTGAACAAGTGAGGCTGGAAGCAGGCGACGAGCCTTCCTCCTGCGGGGACGGACTCCCGGGCGGCCGTGAGGATCGCTGCGACCTCGGTGGGGTGATGGGCGTAATCGTCAAAGACGCGCACCCCGTCCGCCTCCCCGCGAAACTCGAAGCGGCGATACGTTCCTGCGAATCGGCCCAACGCCTCACGCACCTGGGGACCGGGCAAGTCCAGCGCTCGACCGACCGCGTACGCCGCCGCCGCGTTGGTCAGATTGAATCGGCCAGGCACCATGAGGGTCAAGGGGCCGGTGTCCCCGTCTGCGCTCAGCGTCGCCGCCGTGAGGCCTGGGCCCAGTTGCACATCGCTGATGCGGATGTCCGCGTCGGCGCCCTCCCCCACCGTGATGACGGTTTTGCCCCGCTCACGTAGCTGCGCGGCCACCTCACGCGAGCGCGGCTCGTCGGCGTTCATGATCACGGTCGAGACGTCCGGGGCGGATCCCAACGTGACGAACCCTTCTTCGTACGCTACGGCCGTGCCCCAATTGTCGAGGTGGTCCGCTTCGATGTTGGTCACCACGACAATCTGAGCCGGATACTGCAAGAACGAACCGTCCGACTCATCCGCCTCGACAACAAACGGGCCATGCCCCAGCGCCGCACGTCGTCCCGTCGCCGCCAGCGGGGAACCGATGACATAACCCGGATCCTGGCCGAGTTCGGTCAGCAGGGTGGCCACCATGCCGGTCGTGGTCGTCTTGCCATGCGTCCCGGAGATGGCGATACCGACCCGGCCCAGCATGAGGGCGCCCAACGCGGCCGACCGATGCCACACGCGCAGACCATGGTTGCGAGCAGCGGCCAGTTCCGGGTTGTCGGGCGTGATCGCCGAAGACACCACGACCGTCTGCGCAGCGCCCAGTTGGGCGGCGTCATGCCCCACGAACGTGCGCACCCCGGCGGTGGCCAACTCGGCCAGCGTGTCGGAATCGTCGCGGTCACTGCCCGACACGGGGATGCCCGCGGACGCATACGCCTCGGCGATGCCGCTCATGCCAGCGCCACCCACGGCGATGAAGTGGACCGGCCCCAGCCGATCCAACGGTTCCAGCTCAACGGGACTGATCAAGGCCATCGGTGGTCACTCTCCTCCCGCGACGCGCAACACCATGGCGGCCAGGTCTGCGGCCGCGTCGGCGGGGACCAGCCCGGCCAGGCGCTCGCGCACGGCAGCCAGCCGCTCCGGATTCTGGATGAGGGGAAGGACCTCGGCGAGCAGCCGCGGCCCATCGAACTCAGCGTTGGGCACGAGGATGCCCGCGCCACCCTCCACGAGGAAGCTGACGTTGCGCGCCTGTTCCCCATTGCCGTGCGGGAGGGGCACGAACACCACCGGCAGGCCCACGGTCGCGGTCTCCATGACGGTGCCCGCACCGGAGCGACCCACCATGACGTCGGCCGCCGCATAAGCCTGCTCCATGGCGTCCACGTACGCGACCGGGCGATACAGCGCCCCCGTCGCTGGGTCCGTCACCTCGACGAGGTCGGGCGTCATGTTCTTCGGGCCAAGCACGTGCAGGATGTCCACACCAGCAGCCAACAGGTCGTCCCGCGCGGCGAACGTCGCGTCGTTGATCGCCACGGCTCCCTGCGAGCCCCCCGAGACCAGCAACACCGGACGCTCACCCGACAGCCCCAGCGCGGCCAAGGCCGCAGGGCGGTCGGTGGTCACATCCAGGTCGGAGATGGCCGAGCGGAGCGGCATGCCGACGAAACGCGCGCCACGCAGCGGAGTGCCAGGGAAGGTGACCGCGACGACCTTCGCGAAGGTCGCCGCGATCTTGTTCGCGAGCCCCGGGACAGCATTTTGCTCGTGAAGGACCACGGGGACGCCACGCTTCTTGGCAGCCAGGTAGACCGGCAACGAGACATAGCCACCGAAACCAACGACCGCGTCGGCGTCCACCTCATCGAGGATCGCCCCGGCCTGACGCACGGCGTCCCACAGCTTGGCGGGCACACGGGCGAGCGCCGGGGTGAGCGAGCGAGGCAGTGGGACCGGGGGGATCATCCGCAGATCCAGGCCGGCCGCGGGGATGACGCGAGACTCGATCCCCTTCGGCGTCCCGACCGCAACAAGGGAGACGCCTGGCTCCTGCTCGCGCAGACGTTCCGCCGTGGCGATCAGCGGTGAGGTGTGGCCGGCAGTACCTCCGCCGGCGAGGACGATCGAAACCATGGGGCTCCTGGTTCAGGGTCGGCGACGGCCCGGCAGGACCGTCGAGAAGTGGCGTCGCGGCGTTGCGGAGCGAGCGCGCTGCTGCGACCAGGCGAGTGCTTCGGGTTCGTCTCGCGCACAGGCCACCAACGCTGCGATGGCCAACACATTGGCAAGCGTCGCTGAGCCGCCATAGGAGACGAAGGGCAACGGCACACCCAGCACCGGTGCCCATTGCAGGACCACGAGGATATTGATCAGCGCCTGCATCGTCAGCCACAAGGTCACGCCCGCAGCGACCAGCCGCCCGAAAAAGGTCGAACTGCGCATCGCGATCCGGAAGCCACCCCAGGCCAGAGTGATGAAAAGGGCAAAGACGCACAGCGTCCCGAGCAGGCCGAGCTCTTCCCCAATGATGGCGAGCACGAAGTCGGTATGCGCCTCGGAGAGAGCTCCCCACTTCTGTCGACTCGAGCCCAGCCCGACACCGAGCCACCCGCCCGTGGCCAGCCCATAGATTGCCCGGATCGGCTGGTGGTTGATCCCCGTGGGGTCCGCCGTCGGGTCCAGGAAGCCGAGAATGCGCGCCATGCGAGATGGCTCGAAAACCACCATCGCCGCTGTGCCCGCGCTGAAGAGCGCGATCAGCGACCCGATGACGCGGAACTGCGCGCCGACGCACCACAGCATTCCCAGCATCAAGGTGGCCAAGATGATGGCCGTACCGAGGTCCTTCTGCAGGACGACGAGCCCGATGAGGCCGCACGCGAAAAGCACGAACGGCACAAGGACATGTTTGACCTCATGGAGCAAATCCCGTTTCGTGGCGAGGACCGCTGCCCCCCACACGACGAGGGCCAGCTTCGCGAACTCGGCGGGCTGGAGGCGCCACATCGAGGAACTGCCCCCCAGGTTCAGCCAGTTACGGTTGCCGCCCACGCCATAGCCGAGCGGCGTGAAGGTGAGCATCACCAACACCACTGCGAGGAACAAGGCGAGCCACGCGAGTTTCCGGTAGACGCTGATGCGAAGGCGGGAGAAGAGCACGCCGAGCCCCAAAGAGATCGTGAGAAAGACAGCGTGACGCTTGACGAAGAAGTACGGATCCTTGAACTGGCGTTGCGCGTAGGGAGTGGACGCCGACCACACCATGAGCATGCCGAGCCCCATAAGGATGAGGGTAGGAACCACGACGAGGAAAGTGTCCGCGAGCGGGTGAGCCAACCAATGCGCGGCCGAGGCTCGCAGGCCGCCCTTGGTCGATGCGTTCGCCGACGTCGCCTCGCGGGCGGACGACTCGGTGCTGCTCGGGGTCAGAATCGCCACGGCCGCCCCCTCCTCACACTTGTCACTGTCCGAGTTGCCTCGCGGCGGACGCGAAGGCCTCACCCCGAGCGTCGTAGCCGCTCCAGATGTCGCGGCTGGCACAGCCGGGTGCCAACAGCACGGTGTCCCCCGGCTGGGCCATCTCGGCAGCCGCGGCGACCGCGGACGCCATCACACCAGTGTCGCTGCCGTCCAGCATTACGACGGGCACCTGGGGCGCGTGTCGGGCCAGCGCGTCCGCGATGACCTGTCGATCCACCCCCAGCAGCACGACCCCGCGCAACTTCTCGGCGTACGTCGTCACCAACGTGTCGAACGTGGTCCCCTTGGCCTGGCCACCTGCGATCCACACGATGGAATCGAACGCGCGCATCGAGGAGGCGGCTGCGTGCGGGTTGGTCGCCTTCGAGTCGTCCACATAGGCCACCCCACCCACCTCGGCGACCGTCTGGATGCGGTGATCACCGGCGGGCAAGGCTCGCAGCCCCTCGGCGACCGACTGCGGCTTGACGCCAAAGCTGCGGGCCAGCGCGGCCGCAGCCAACGCGTTCTCGATGTTGTGCGGGGCCGGCGGGTGCACGTCGGACACAGACGCCAGCGGCATCGCCGAGTCGCGTCGCTGCTCGACGAAGGCTCGGTCGACCAGGAGGTCGTCCACCACACCCAGCATGGACGGCGCTGGGATGTCGAGCCGGAACCCGATGGCGCGGGCACCTTCGGTGACCTCGGCCTCCTCCACCATGGTCTGGGTGGCCGGTTCTGCCACGTTGTAGACGCACGCGTGCGTGACACGCTCGTAGATCTTCGCCTTGTCGGCCGCGTAGGCCGCCATCGGGTCTGCCTCCGCGCCGTACCACTCCAGATGGTCCGGGTGCAGGTTCAGCACCGCCGCAGAATGGAGTTGCAGCGACTGCGTCCAATGAAGCTGAAAGCTCGACAACTCAACGGCCAGCACGTCGTAGTCGATCTCATCCAAGAGCGCTTCGATGATCGGACGCCCCACGTTGCCCACGGCATCCGTACGAAGCCCGTCGGCACTCAGCATGGACGCCAGCATCAGCGTGGTGGTCGTCTTGCCGTTGGTGCCCGTGATCCCGAGCCACGGGATGACCCGGTCGGGCTGCATCATCCGCCACGCCAGTTCGACCTCACCCCAGATGGGAATACCCCTGGCCGCCGCCTGAACGAGCAGCGGGGCGGTGGGCGCCCACCCAGGCGACGTCACGACAAGATCAACCCCCTCGGGGAGTTCAGCGCTCGCCCCGGCCCCCAGGCGGACGTCGACCCCGAGGTGTCGCAGCAAGGCGGCCTTTTCCGATTTGGCCGGAGTTTCCGCGTCGTCGAGGACGATGATCGTCCCGGCGTTGAGGGACAGCAGCCCATCGGCGGCCGCGAACCCCGACGCGCCAAAGCCAGCCACGACGACGGTCGCCTCCGGCCATGGGGAGAGCCGATTTGCTTCGGCGATCCAGTCCTTCATCCGGCCACCACCCATTCCGCGTAGAACAGACCCATGCCGGTGGCGATGAAGATGCCACAGATGATCCAGAACCGGACGACCACCGTCTGTTCGGCCCACCCCTTCATCTCGAAGTGGTGATGCAGTGGCGCCATCTTGAACAGGCGTTTACCACCGCTGAGCTTGAAGTAGCCAACCTGAGCGACCACCGACAAGGTGATCAGCACGAACATGCCGCCCAAGACGACAACGAGCAGTTCAGTACGGGTCAAGATCGCCAATCCCGCGACCGCACCGCCCAGGGCCAGGGATCCCGAGTCCCCCATGAAGATCTTTGCCGGGGACGCGTTCCACCACAGGAAACCGAAGCAGGACGCCGCCAACGCCAGGGAGATCGCGGCCAAGTCGATGGGATCGCGCACCTCATAGCACTGCGGGCCAGCCGTCGACAGGGACGCGCAGCTTTGCGAGCTTTGCCACAGATTCACCACGGCATACGCGGCAAAGACCATCGTGGTCAGGCCCGTGGCCAAACCGTCCAGGCCATCGGAGAGGTTCACCCCGTTCGAGAGCGCCGCGATGATGAAGATGATCCACAGCACGGCCAGCGCCAACGGCAGATGGAACCACTGAATGTCGCGCAGGAAGGAGACGTACTGGCTCGCTGGGGTGATGCCTCGACTGTTGGGGAAGGCGAAGCAGCCGATTGCGAACAGGGCCGCGACGAGCGTCTGCAGCGCCAGTTTGGCCCGGCTGTTGAGCCCGAGGCTGCGGGCGCGAGAGATCTTGATCCAGTCGTCCAGGAATCCGACGAACCCAAGACCAGTGAACAAGCCCAGGAGCAGCACCCCCGATGCGGTGGGCGGCGTCCAGGTGATGAGGTGTGCCAGCGTGTAGGCGAGGACCACCGAGGCGATGATGGCGATCCCGCCCATCGTCGGAGTGCCTGCCTTCTTCAGGTGCTCCTTGGGGCCGTCGTCACGGACATACTGCCCATAGCCCTTGAGGACGAGCACGTGGATCGCGAGTCTGGTCCCGATCAGGGTCCCGACGAGGCCAAGCGCCCCAGCGAACAGAATCATCCTCACGCGGGGTCCCCTTCGTCAGTCGCGGCGGCCAGGGCGTCAGCCACACGTTCCAAAGCCAGCCCACGAGAGGCCTTGACCACAACGATGTCACCGGGTCGAACCAGCGCGCGCAAGCGGTTGGTGAGCGCATTCACGTCAGCAAGATACTCGCCCGTCCCCCCGGCATCCGTGGCGCCCGCGGCGATGAGAGGGCCCTCATCACCCACCGCCAGCACATGGATCCCCAGTTCTGCGGCGAGCGCACCGAGCGCACGATGCTCAGCATCAGCGCTGGAGCCCAACTCCAGCATGTCCCCCAGAGCCGCAATCAAGCGTCCCGAACCGTCGCGCATCCCCGCGAGCGTATGGAGGGCCGCCCGCATCGAGTCCGGGTTGGCGTTGTAGGCGTCGTTGAGGATCCGCACCCCATCGGGACGCGTGATGAGTTCCATTCGCCACCGCGACGCCGCCGTCGCCGCCGAAAGCGATGCGGCGATCTCGCCGAGGCCCACGCCTGCGGCGAGCGCAATCGCCGCTGCCGCCAGAGCATTCGACACCTGATGGCGGCCCAGGACGCGCAACTGCACCTCGGCGCGGCCAACGACCAGTCCCGCAGCGTTCAGTTCGAAGCGATGCCGCTGGAGCGCGTCCGGGCGCACCTCCTGCGCCCATACCCGCAACGCCCCTGCCTCCGCACCGGGATCCTCTTCCGCGGAGAACACCGCGCGACGCGCGGTCGTGCGCGAAGCCATCGCGGACACGAGCGGATCATCGGCATTGAGCACGGCCCAACCCTGCGGGGGCAGCGCCTCCACGAGTTCACCCTTGGCCTCGGCAATCGCCTCAACCGAGCCGAACTCCCCCACATGGGCGTGCCCGACGTTCAACACGGCCCCGATGGTGGGGCGAGAAATCCGGGCGAGCGCGGTGATGTGGCCGCGTCCGCGGGCCCCCATCTCACTCACCAGGAACCGGGTCTCAGAGGTGACCCGGCAGGCCGTCAACGGGGCGCCGATCTCGTTGTTGAACGAGCCGGGCGGGGCGATCGTGGCGCCCGCATCACCCAGCACCTTCGCGACGAGATCCTTGGTCGAGGTCTTCCCGGACGAACCGGTAATACCGACGACCCTCAACCCCGTCACCTCCGCCCGGGTCACCACGTCGCGTGCCACCTCCGCCAGGGCCGCGACGGTGTCGGCGACCACGATCTGGGGCAGATCCACCGCCACCTCGCGGGTCACCAACGCGGCACGAGCCCCCCGATCGCGCACCTGTTCCAGATGGTCATGCCCGTCGGTGCGTTCCCCCGCGATGGCCACGAACAGTCCCCCAGGGGTGACCACGCGGGAGTCGGTCACGACATCGGGCCCCACCAACTCGTCGGCGTTCGTGGCGCGCACGAGGCGCCCACCCGTGACGTGAGCGACGTGTGCGAGCGTCACCGGATCCATGGTCAGTTGCCTTTCAAGTCGCGGACAACCGCGACATCGTCGAAGGGGGTGATGACGCCAGCGATCTCTTGCCCGGACTCGTGGCCCTTGCCCAGTACGGCGATCCAGTCCCCGGGGCGTCCACGACGAAGGGCTTCAGCGAGCGCCGAGCGACGATCGCCCCCGTCGATCACCTCAGCCCCCGCGACTTCTTGCGCCCCTGCCATGACCTCGGCGCGGATCGCGGCAGGATCTTCGCTGCGCGGGTTGTCGTCGGTGACCACCACCAGGTCGGAGGCCAGCGCCGCCTCGCGCCCCATGGGACGCCGCTTGGACCGATCCCGGTCGCCCCCCGCACCCAGGACCGCGATGTGGCGTCCCGTCGTAGGCAGGGCCGTCAGCGCGCTATGGACCGCCTGCGGCGTGTGCGCGAAATCCACCACCACATGGGGCGCATCAGGGCCCAGATCGACGCGCTGCATGCGTCCGGGAACGTGCGCCAACGCCACACCAGAGGCGGCCACGGCGACGTCGCCACCATCAGCCCCCACCATGGCGAGGGCCGTGACAGCGTTCGCCACATTGAAATCGCCCAGCATCGACGTGGTGAACTCCAGTTCGCCACCAGGGTGTGCCATCAGCACGCGGAAACCGCCCGTGGCGAGAGGCTCCGCATGGACGACGCGATAATCGGCGTCCGGGCCCAACGTGGTGACCAAGGTCGAGATCCCCTCGTCCTTCACCCGGTCGGCCAGGATGCGTCCCCAATGGTCGGCGGTGTTGATCACCGCGACCCGGCAGCGTCCGCCCGTAAACAGACGCGCCTTCGCCTCGAAGTAGGCCTCGATCGTGTGATGAAACTCCAGGTGGTCGTGACCCAGCATCGTGAAGGCCGCCACGTCGAACACCATGCCGTCGACCCGATGGAGCGCCAGCGCATGGCTGCTCACCTCCATCGCGACCGCGTCCGCACCTCGTTCGACCATGACACCCAAGAGAGCCTGCAAGTCCGGTGATTCGGGTGTGGTGATAGTGGAGCGGGACGTGGCCAGGGGCTCACCGCCCACGCGGAACCCGATCGTCCCGATGGTGGCCACCCGATGCCCCAACGCCGTCAGCGCCGCGTCCAGCAGGAAGACCGTGGACGTTTTGCCGTTCGTGCCGGTCACGCCGTACAAGCGCGTGCGCTCCGCAGGACGCCCATACAGGTCGGCAGCGATCTGGGCCATCGTCACCCGGGGATCCGCCACGACCACCACGGGGATCCCTGCGCTCGTGGCATCGGGACGCCCCGCCTCGTCGGTCAGGATGGCGACCGCCCCCGCCGCTGCGGCGGCCTCGGCGAACCGGGCCCCGTGCGTGACGGCTCCCGGAAGCCCCACGTACAGATCCCCGGGCCGGATCCGGCGCGAGTCCAGCGATACCCCTGTCACGATTCCCGGGGCACCGGGAATCAGGGACGCCAGGGGCAGCCCGGCCGGTGCACAGGGACGAAGATCCTCGGTCATCGACGCGGTTCCTCCTCCTTGACCAGGGGCAGTTGAGTCTTGTCGATCGAAGCGCTCGGCGTCACACCGTAGCGGGGAAGGGCCAGGCTCATGATGTCCTTGTAGACGGGACCGGCCATGCCCAGACCTGCGCCTTCGGTGTCCGGCCGAGCGACGAGGACGTACACCAGGATCTGAGGATCATCCACCGGAGCCACCCCGACGATGGAGGCGACCTGTCCGGAGTATCCGCCCGAGGTGGAGGCCAGGCGTGCCGACCCGGTCTTGGCTCCCGAGGTGTATCCGGGGATCCCGATCTGCGCGTCGTTGTAGATGGTTCGCTGCTCCATCATCTTGACGACCTCGTGTGCGGCCTCCTCCGAGACGACGCGATGGGACGCGGGGGCCTCGGCAGGGTTCATGGCGCCTTCGGTGCCGGTCGCCTTGATGAGAGAGGGTTCGGTGTAGACCCCGCCGTTGGCCACGGCAGCGACCGCAGCGGCCATCTGTACCGCGCTGACGGATACGCCGTAGCCAAAGGCCATCGAATCGGCCTGATACTGGGCCATGTCCGGGGGCGGAACCGACCCGCTGACCTCGCCGGGCAACCCCAGATCGGTCTTGGTACCAAGCCCGAACTTGACCATATAGTCGCGCAGCTTGGCCGCGGGCATGGCTCGCGCTGCCGTGATGGCGCCAACGTTGGAGGAGCGCACCAAGATGCCGCGGGTCGTGATGTCGATGGGCCCGTGCGTGAAGGAGTCCTTGACGGTGTGCTCGCCGACATCGATGGTGCCGTCGATCTTGTAGGTGGTGTCCGGTGTGGTCAGTCCCGCGTCGAGCAGGGAGGCCAACGTGAGGACCTTCTGGACCGAGCCGGGTTCGTAGACGGCGTTGACGCCGCGGTTGCCCGTGTCCTCCGCCTTCGCGTCCCCAGGGTTGTTGGCGTCGAAGGACGGGTAGTTCGCCAGGCTCAGCAACTGGCCGGTCTCGACATCCATCACGATGGCGACGCCCCAGTTGCCGCTGACCTCCTTGACGCGATCAGCGAGCCGTTGCTCGACCATCCACTGCAGGTCGGGGTCGAGGGTGAGCTGCACGTCGGTGCCGTCGACCGCGGGGGTGAGGACCTGGTTACCCAACGGGATCTTGCCCATGGGCGAGGTTTCGAAGATCTCGCGGCCGGGGGTGCCGGTCAGTGTGCTGTCGAGGGAGCGCTCCAGGCCAGCGGCGCCCTTGCCGTCGCTCATGAACCCGACGACGTTGCTGGCCACAGAACCGTAGGGGTAGACGCGACTCGGATTCGATTCCCGCGTGATCCCGATGAAGCCCGCTTCGGTCAAGGCGGCGTTCAGCGATGACCAGGTGCTCGCCGCCACCTGCTTGGCGAGCAACTGGTATTGGCTGTCGGTCTTGCGCAGCTTGGCCTCGACCTCGGCCCGGTCCAACCCGAGGGCCGGAGCGATGATGTCCGCCATGGCCGCCGGCGCGGAGGCAGCCTTGTCACGGTCTGCCTGCGTCATGGTGGTCAGCTCTTTACCGTTCGTCGAAATGCGCTTGGGGTCGGCCACGACGTTGACCGTGGACTCGGTCAACGCGAGCACGGAGCCGTCACGAGCGGTGATCGTCCCGCGGACGGCAGGAACCGAGCGCGCCACCGTCATGTCGGTCGCTGCCTGTGCGGCAACGGCCTTGCCGTTGAACACCTGAATCTGGACGGCACGCGCACCGACGAAGGAGAAGATGATCGCCACCAGCACGATCAGGACGCGAAGCCGACGCGTCGGGGACACCATCCCGGCCCTCCGCTTCCGCGGCCGGGGGCGCTGACCCGGCGACTGGGCGGAGCGCGAACTCCCCGAGGAGGAGGCGGGACGGCGACTCCCGCCGCGCGAGGACGCCGCCGACGACGTGCTGCGGCCGGAGTGGGGTGGACGCCGCGCGCTGCTCATCCGCGCGCCTGGTTCTCAGGGGATGGCTGAGCGCCAGCGTCTGCTGGTGCGCTGGGTTGAGCGCTGGGCAGCGGGGCATTGGCTTGCGGGGCGGCTGTGTCCACGGCCCCGGCTGCGGCCGGATCGGGAGCTGCCGAGGCGGAGGCGTGTGCGCTCGGGGCGGGCGCGGTCACCCTCAGGCTGGGGATCTCGTTGCCGGAGGCGGGCACCGGCGTCCCCTGGATCGAGCCAGAGCCGAGGTCGATGAACACCGGGTGCGCGTTGGGGACCATGCCCAACGCCGTCGCCCGTCGCCCCAGCTCACGCGGCGCGTTGGCCCGGTACACCTTCGACTCCAAGTCAGACACCTGATAGGCCAACTCGCTGGCGGTGCGCTGCTTGGCGCGCAACTCGAACTCGCGGGTCTGCAACGCGGTGCTCAGCACGAGGACGCCGACGAGCCCCGCCACGAGGATGCCGACCATCACCACCCCAAACATCAGCGACGACATGCGCCGCGGTGGGCTGGTGATCCCGACCAGGGTGGGACGCGCCTGCGCCGCAGCCTCCCCCAGCTTCCGGGGAGCCTGCTTGATCGCGTTCCATGCCGTCATGCCTGCACCTCACGTCGCTCAACGGCCCGCAACCGGGCTGACGCCGCCCGCGGGTTGATCTGCGCTTCCGCGTCACTGGGGCGCTCGGCACCCCGCGTGAGCGCCATGAACCGTGCCCGATGCTCGGGGGGAACCACCGGCAGGCCGCGTGGAGCGGTGTCGGTGGTGGCCGCAGCGAAAGAACGCTTGACCAGGCGGTCCTCCAGCGAGTGGTAGGCGAGCACCGCGAACCGGCCCCCGGGCGCGAGCGCGTCCAAGGCGGCCGGAAGCAACCCCTCCAGAGCCGTGAGTTCACCATTGACTTCGATGCGCAGCGCCTGGAACGTGCGCTTGGCGGGGTGCCCTCCGGCGTGCCGGGCAGCCGCCGGGATCGCCTCATCGATCGTGGTGACCAGGCGGGCCGACGTCTCATAGGGTGCCGCCTCGCGCTCAGCCACGATGCGGCGGGCGATGCGATCGGCGAAGCGTTCCTCGCCGTAGGCACGCAGGATCCGTGTCAGGTCGGCGGTGCTGTAGGTGTTGAGCACCTGCGCGGCAGTGATGCCAGCCTGAGGCGACATCCGCATGTCCAGCGGTGCATCCGCCGAATAGGAGAACCCTCGCTCGCGGCGGTCGATCTGCATGCTGGACAGGCCAAGATCGGCCAAGATCGCCTGCACCTGCGGTGTCTTGTCCTCAGCCAGGACGTCGGGAAGTTCGTCGTAGACAGCCTCGTACAGCGCCACGCGATCCCCGAACGGCGCGAGCCGCTCGCGCGCGATCGCCAGCGCGTCACGATCCCTGTCGATGCCCACCAGGCGGGCTCGCGGACACGTCCGCAGCACCGCTTCGGCATGCCCCCCAAGACCGAGGGTGCAATCGACGTACGTCCCGCCCTGCTCGAGGGCTGGTGTCAGGAGAGCGATGGTGCGTTCAGCCATGACGGGCACGTGCCCGGTGGTGGATGGCTGCCCCATGATCCCTCCTCCTTCGTTGCGGTCCGTGCAGTCGGGTTCCGGTCCGTACCGATGACCTGGCGCCGGGGAAGTGGCGTCAGGGCATCGGTCGGGCCGAAGCCTCACCGCGCGGGCGGTGTCTCATCAGTGGGTCTCCCCACCGGGGAAGATCTCCTCATCCATGCCGGCATACGCCTCGTCCTGTTCGGCCGAGTACGCCTCCCACGCGGCGAGGTCCCAGACCTCGACACGGTTGAAGGCGCCGATGACGGCGATCTCCTTGTCCAGCCCCGCGTAGTTCCTCAGAACCGGCGGGATGGTCACGCGTCCCTGCTTGTCCGGCGTCTCTTCCGAGGCGCCGGCCGCGAACATGCGCTGAAAGTCACGAATGCCCCTCAAGGTTGAGGGGCCGTTCATGGCTGCCTGCGCCTGCCGCTGAAACTCCTGGGGGGTGTACAGGGTCAGGCAGCGTTCCTGCCCCTTGGCGATGATCAGGCCTTCGCCGAGTTCGTCACGAAACTTCGCAGGCAGGAAGAACCGGCCCTTGTCGTCCACCTTGGGGAAGTGCGTGCCGAGAAACATGCACCCTCCCTTCGGTCACCCATGCCCTCCATTGCGCTCCACATTACCCCACAATCCACCACTTCGATCAACGACTCCTCCCCTCTCCGCGTGCCGCGCTCCCGCAGTTGGGCGGGGACGTTCCCCCACGGGTGACAAGCGGGAATCGGCGTCGCGCAGGGTCCAGGCACACGCTTCGCCTCGCGTCCGCCCGCCTGGGCATCCCGCAGCCTTTCCCGGGGCCGGTAGGGTTCCGCGTGTGTCGAACACCACATCCGCCGACGTCACCGAGGTCGCAACGCTCGCGCACGACCTGCGCGCCGCTATCAGCGGAGTGATCGAGGGAAAACCGCACGCAGTCGACATGGCCCTGGTCGTTCTGCTCGCCGGAGGACACCTCCTCATCGAGGACGTCCCCGGAGTCGGAAAGACGATGCTCGCCCGGACGATGGCCCGTTCATTGGACTGCTCGGTGCGTCGCATCCAGTTCACCGCCGACCTTCTGCCCAGCGACATCACCGGCGTGTCGGTGTTCAACCCGCAAAGCCGCGCCTTCGAGTTCAAGCCCGGCGGCGTGTTCGCCAACATCGTCATCGGCGATGAGATCAACCGCGCCTCACCCAAGACGCAGTCCGCCCTGCTCGAAGCGATGGAGGAGCACCAGGTCTCCGTCGATGGGGCCACGCACGCGCTGCCTGAGCCGTTCATGGTCTTCGCCACCCAGAACCCCATCGAGATGCAAGGCACCTATCCCCTGCCCGAAGCTCAGCGGGATCGCTTCATGGCGTCGATCTCCATGGGGTACCCCAGCCGCTCGGCCGAGGTGGACATGCTGGAGCATCACGCGGCAGCCAACCCGCTCGACGCCGTCCGCCCCGTCACCGACGCGGCCGCGATCCTGTCGGCGCGTCGCGCCGTCGGCCGGGTGTACGTGCACCCTGCGCTCAAGGACTACGTCGTGGGGATCGTCGCGGCGACCCGCACCAGCGACCAGCTCCGGCTGGGCGCCTCCCCGCGCGCCAGCCTGCACCTTCTGCGCGCCGCCAAGGCGCGAGCGGCCATCGCCGGGCGCGGGTATGTCATCCCCGAGGACGCCAGCGCCCTCGCCGCACCCGTCATCGCCCACCGCCTGCTGCTGAGTCACCGAGCGCAGACGACCCAGGCCAGCACGGTCGACATCGTCAACGACCTGTGCGCCACCGTCCCTGCCCCGCGTCGCACCTAGACCGCCGATGAGGTCCCTTCCCCGGCCGACCGGTCGGACCGTCATCGTCTGGGCCATCGGCGTGGTCCTGCTCCTGGTCGCCATCGGGCTGGGCAATCAGGATCTGCTCTGGCCGTCGGTGTTCTTGCTTGTCCTCCCCCTCGTCGCTCTCATCTCGGTGGTGATCCGACCGCCGCGATTCACCCTCGAACGCACGCTGGACCCGCCCACGGGTCAAGCCGGGCAGCCGTTGAGCGTCCGCGTGAACGTCACCACCGTGCGCTCGGGCCCCCTCACCGCCGTGTTCGCCGAAGACGTCCCGGATCCGGCCCTGGGCCGCGGCGTGCCCTTCCGGTTGGACACCACCGAAGCGGGGGCCACCACGAGCGCCGAATATGTCCTCCACCCGCAACGCCGGGGCCGGTTCGAGTTGTCCGGCTTCGCCTACCGGTTCGCCGACTTCCTGGGCTTGTGGGTGCACACCGTCCGGGGCGGATGCGTGACACCGGTCGTCGTTCATCCCCTGCACGCCTGGCTCCCCGGACGCCGCGCGCACTCCTACGGCATCACCGGGGAGACGCCGATTCCCCAAACTGCGCTGTCAGGCCCCGATGACGTGATGGTGCGGGAGTACCAGCCCCGCGACGATGTCCGACGCATCCATTGGCCCTCGACGGCGCGGACCGGCTCTCTCATGGTCCGACGTGAGGAAGCCGCCTGGGATCCCACGGCCTGGGTTCTCCTGGACTCCCGTCGCGCCCCTCACCCCCTGGTCGGCGGTCTCAGCCCCACCTTCGAAGCGCTCGTCTCGGCGGCAGCCTCGCTAGGCGCGCGCATGCTGAGCGACGGGTTCTCCGTCACGCTCGTCGACGCCGACGGCGTCCACACCACCATCTCCGCGGACACTCCCGACGCCGTCGACCGCTGGCTCGACCTGCTCGTGGACGCCGACCTCACGGCGGCACCCGACTTGCTGGAGGCGTCCGCCTCCCTCGCCCAGGCGAGTGGAGAAAACCTCGTGGTCGCGCTGCTGGGCGACCTGGACCGCAGCGTCGCCGAAGCGCTCCTGTCCGGGGCGGGTTCCCGCGAGAGCCGGGTCGTCATCGCGCTCCAGAACTCCGGGGAGACTCCGGGTGCGTGGGACGCCGGGGCGGACATCCTTTCCGACCACGGCTGGCAGGTGAGCCGCCTGCCCGGCACCCCGGAGGCGTTGGCGGCTGCCTGGGGCGACGCGGGAGGTGCCCGATGAGCTACCCCTGGCGTGTGACGCTCGCCCTCATCGCGTCCTGGTGGCTGCTGCTGTGGCCCTGGACACACCTCACCACCGACACTCCCACCCTGGTGGCGTCCGCCCTCGCGGGCACCGTCGTTTTGGTCATCGGGGCGATGACGGCACGGCGGGGAGGCTTCCTCATGTTCCTCATGCTGCTGGGCGCGGGTGTTGCCGCGCTGTGCGTGAGCGTTGCCGCGCTGGCGGGCTTCACAGCCGTGACTCAGATGCCCCAAGTCGCCCTCGAAGGTGTGTCCTACCTGCAGGCGGGAACCGCGCCGGTCGGCGTTCACCCCGGCGCGACGGTCATCATCCTCGGAGCCGTCATCGCGCTCGCCGTCGCGGCGTCGCTGCTGACCCTCCCCTCCCGCCAGCCTGCTCTGGGGATCCTGCCGTTGGTCAGCCTGTACGTTGCCCCGTCGGTGATTGTGGTGACCCCCATGCTGTGGAGCGAGTTCTGCCTGTTGGCGGTGGCGTGCGTCGCCCTGCTGTGGGCTGGGTCCGCTGCTCCCCGCAGTCCGGGTGCGACCAAGAGCATCGCGTTCGTGGCCACACTGGTGATCGGGGCGACCAGCCTTGGCATCACCTATGGGCTTTCGCGCGTGATCCCTCCCCTGGAGCCGCCGCGCAGCCAAGACCCGCTCCAGATGAACGACCCCAGCCTGGACCTGAAGCGCAACCTCGTCCAGGGCACCGACGACGTGGTGCTGACGTACCGCACCTCCTCGGGACAAGGCGAATACCTCAAGCTGGCGACGCTGACCGCGTTCTCCCGCACTGGGTTCGGCCTCTCCGACGTGCGGGTCGGCACCGGGCGGTTCCCCGCCGTCCCCGGCGCTCCGCCAGGAAAGAGCACCACGACGTCAGTGCAGGTGGGTGCCTTCCGCAGCGAATGGCTTCCCGTCCCCTATGCCCCGACGGACATCAGCGCACCGGGAGACTGGGGGTTCGCCCTCGACACTCTCGACGTGATGGCGCTGGACCGGGTCAACCGCACCGCAGCAACCGAGAACCTCACCTATGACGTCACCAGCCTCACGGTTGATGCGAGCCGCGAAGCCATCGCCCGAGCGTCAGCGGACGACGCGCCACGCCGCGAGGTGACGACGGCGACCGCAGGGCTTCCCGCCAACGTCGCCGCGTTGGCCCGCGACATCACCCGCGACCAGACGACAGCGGGGGCAAAGGCGCAGGCGTTGGAGGCCTACCTGCGCTCCGACCGCTTCACCTATTCCACCGCCAACGACACAGGGGTCGGCGATGGCATCGACACCATCGAGGACTTCCTCTTTCGCTCCCATCGCGGCTACTGCGAGCAGTTCGCGGGCTCCATGACGCTGATGGCACGCACCCTCGGCATTCCCGCACGCATGGCCGTCGGCTTCGTTCCCGGCACCCCATCCGATGGCAGTTGGAAGGTCACCGCGCGCGATATGCACACCTGGCCCGAACTGTGGCTGGACGGACTGGGCTGGGTGGCGTTCGAACCCACCCCCTCGCGCGGGGGCTCTGCGGCGACCCAGGCACCCAGCCCTGCCTCGGCCACGCCCACCGTGACAGCGCAGCCGACGGCTGAGACGGCCTCTCCCGAACCGGAGCCGGAAGGCAGCGCCTCGGAGGAGCCGGACCCGGCCACCTCCGCGTCCGACGCCGCAGGGGCCGGGGACGTCCTGCCCTGGATTCTTGTGGGTCTCGTCGTCGTGGCCGGTGGTGCGGCCCTGGTGTATCTGTGGCCATCGTGGGCGCGCTCGCGCCGTCGAGCACGCCGACTGGCAGGCACGGGCGACCCCAGGGCAGACACCGTGGCGGCCTGGGACGAGGTACGCGACTCGGTCACCGACCTGAAACTGCCCTGGCCCGACGGCTCCCCACGGTTCGCGGCTGAGCACCTCCTCGACCGGTTGGGGGGTGACGCCGCAGCCGAAGCCTCGCTGCGCACTCTGGCCGCCGCCACGGAGCGCGCCCTGTTTGATCGCTCCGAGGACTACGACCTGGCCGGCGCTTGGCGTGACGAGGTCGAAACGATCGTCGTCGCGTTGACCGCGGCCGCACACAAGCGGCACTCCTCCACCCCGCGCCGCGCCGCCTAGCCACAACACCTGTCCGGGGACGCCGCGGCCCGCAGAGGACGCCGCCCGCCCCGCCGAGGGCAGCGGATGCCCTCACCTGCGGAGCGCACCCACCAGGGGAATCGGCGGTGGATATGGCGAACGCCCGGCATCACGCCGGGCGTTCATGAAAGACGAGGGATCAGAAGCGATCGTCGGGTCGCTGTCGCGAGTCCCGTTCTGTCGGGGTGCGGTGCGGCGCACCCCTCGGAGGCTGCACGCCACTATCGACGTGACGCCAGGCGCTGATAGCCACGACCGTCGAGGCCAGCATCACGACGAAACCGAGAACGCTGATCACCCAGGTGAACTGCATGCCGGCTACCAGTGCCACCAGCCCCACAACAAAGCCGAGGCCCGCCAGCGCTGCCTGGCGACGATGCAGGGATCGAGAACGGCTCCCCCGCAAGGTATTGGCGAGCTTGGGGTCATCGGCTGCGAGGGCGGCCTCCAACTGTTCGAGCAACCGTTGCTCATGCTCTGACAGTGCCATCGCGCCTCCCTTCATCGGTGCGCTCATGCGAATGTCCCCTCAGTCTAGGCGGCTCGCCACACAAACGGAACCGCGGCCAGGCGGATCCTCGACGCTCATCCGACCGCTCTTCGTCGCGTCAGCCGTGCCCGGGAAACCGCGTCAGGGCCGAAACGTGCGATCGCGGCGTCCGCCGCTCGTTCCGCTTCACGCCACCCCCGCTCGGGCTCATCCAGCGCGGGCTGGGTGGCGACCTGATCGGCGTCGACCACCTGCTCCACGCGGATCCCCACCCGGCGCAATCGCGGCCGCTCCAAACGAAACGCGCTCAACAACCGCAACGCGGCCGTATGGACCTCTGAGGTGACATCGGTGGGGTAAGCCAAGGTCACCGACTTCTGTACCGTCCGGAAGTCGGCAAACCGCAGGCTGAGCGTCACGGTGCGCCCAACCACCTTGGCCTGCCGCATCCGGGACGCGACCCTGGCGCTGATCCGTAGCAGCTCGGTGGCGACCGCTTCCAGGTCGTCGGTGTCCTTGGCGAAGGTCTCTTGACTGCCCACGCTCCGCTCGGACGCCTCGGTGGCCACCACGCGACGCCCATCGATGCCCCAGGCGAACTCCCACAGTTCGGCTCCGGCCCGGGCCCCGAAAGCCCGCTGCAGCGTCGATTGGGGGGTGTGGGCCACATCGCCAACGGTGTAGAGGCCCAGCTTGTTCAGCGCTGCGGTGGTGGCGGGCCCGATGCCCCACACCTTCTCCACGGCCAGCGGATGCAAGAAGGGGATCACCTCCCCGGGCTGCACCCGCACCAGCCCGTCGGGTTTGGCCCGGTTGGAGGCCATCTTCGCGATCAGCTTGGAGGGGGCGATCCCCACCGAGCAGGGAATGCCCTGCTCGTCGGCGACCAACGCCCGGATCAGTTCGCCGACCTGCTCAGGTTCGCCCAGGAGCCGCCGCGTCCCGGTGATGTCGAGGAAGCCCTCATCGAGGGACACCCGCTCCACCGAGGGGGTGATCGTGGAGAAGATCGCGAACACACCCTGCGAGGCCGCCTCGTAGGCGTCGTAGTCGGGAGTGATCGCGATGGCGTCGGGGCACAGGCGACGCGCCCGCGTCGAGGACATGCCGCCTTCGACGCCGTAAGCCCGCGCCTCATAGGAGGCCGACAGCACGACGCCCCTTGTCGCGCCACCGACCCACACGGGTTTGCCGCGCAGATCGGGGCGGCGGCGTAGTTCGACGGCGACATAGAAGGCGTCCATGTCGACGTGGCAGATGACCGTCACGCGTCACCGCCCCGACGAGCCGGGGCTGGAGTGCCACAGCTTGCGCCCCGGGTCGGCGTAGCGCTGTGGGATGGCCCGCGGCGATTCCCCTGCCGGGGCGATGTCGGTGTACGGCGATTGCACAAACCCGCTGGGGTGGACGAGAACCCGGCGTTGCCCCATGCCGCCGGCCGCAGCCGCGTGTTCGGTGTCGGCGTGCGCCGTGCTCGTGCCGGGGTAGTGCTCGTCTTCGGGCCGATCCTCGGACTTGGCGTTCCAGTCGGCCCACCGTGCACGCTGCCGCTCGCGGGCCTGCTCTGCTTGCGCGGACAGGTCGGCGTCGATGACAGCGTGGACGGCCGCCACGGCCGCGTGCTCGTCACCGGTGGCCTCAAGCGTGGAGGACCACAGCGCCTCAAGATGCAGCAGATCCCAGGCCCCCAGGGCGCGCAGCGATACTCCGCGGGCCCCGGTGCGCCGCACCTCCCCCACCCCGATCAGCAACCAGGCGTTGAACACCGTTGCCGCCGAGGCGCCTTGCGCGTCCTCGAAGAAAGTGAGGTCGACCGGCCCGGTGCCGTCGTCGAGGGTGAGGAAGATGACGCGCCGCCCGGACTTCACCGGAGGGGTCTGCGTAGCAACCTTCACCCCGCCCACGAGCAACCGCGAACCGCTGCGCGCGGTGAGCTGGTCGGCGGCGTCGGTGGCGCCGAGCGCCCGCAGGAAGGGGCGATGCGCTTCCATAACGTGCTGGGTGGCGTCCAACCCCAGCACAGACAGTTCGGCGGCCATGCGTTCTTGCTCGCTCATTTCCGGTAGCCCGGAGACGACGATGTCGGTTCCCGGGGCGGCCTCGCCCTCGCCGAGGACGCTCCCCAGGTCGAGGGCGAGTTGAACGGCTTGGCGCCCGGGAGCACCGTCGCCCACCAGGCCGCGTGCACGCGCGTGCTGCCGGGCCTGAACCCGGTCGGCGCGGGCCAGATCAGCGACCGTGAGCAGCAGGTCGCGGCGAGTCACGCGCCCGTGCGCACTGATCGGGCGCGGCGACCCGATGCCATAGAGAGCATCGAAGCCGCCCGCCAAAACGAGATGTTCGGCGACATCGACGCCGGGTTGGGCGCGATGCCAGAAATCCACCAGACCCGCATAAGGCTGCGCGGCTTCGATGCGTTCGATCTGGGCGGCGGAGATGTTCTTCACGTCGGTGAACGCAAGCCGGATCCCGTGCGCCTCGCCGTCGGGGGTGGCCACGGGCTCGATCCGGTAGTCAGCCCGGCTGGTGTTGACGTCGAGGCCCAGCACGGGGACCCCGAGGCGCCGGGCCTCAGCCAGGATCAGCCGCTTGGGGTACATGCCGGGATCGTGGGTGAGCAGCCCAGCCAGGAAGGCGGCCGGGTGATGGTATTTCAGCCAGGCCGACTGGTAGGTGGGTAGCGCGAACGCGGCGGCGTGGGCCTTGCAGAACCCGAAGGAGGCAAACGACACCAGGATCCCCCACACGTGGACGATGAGGGGTTCGGGGTAGCCGAGCCCTCGGGCTGCAGGGAAGAACCACCGTTTGACCTCCTTTTGGCCCGCTGGCGAGCCGAGCGCCCGGCGGGCCTCATCGCCGTAGGCCAGGGAGCAGCCGGTCATGACGGCGATCACTTTGATGACCTGCTCGTGGAACACGATGACGCCGCGGGTTTCGGCCAGGGCGGGGATCAGGTCGGGGTGCGGGTAGGAGGCCTCCGCCCAGCCGTTGCGGGCGCGGAGGAACGGCACCACCATGTCGGATTTGACCGGACCAGGCCGGAAGAGGCTGATGTCGATGATGAGGTCGTTGAACTCATCGGGGCTGAACTTGCCGACGAGTTCCCGCTGACCGGGGGATTCGATCTGGAAGCAGCCGAGGGTCTCGGCGCGGGAGATCATGGCGTAGACGTCGGCGTCGTCGTAGGGGTCGAGGGTGTCGATGTCGACGCGCCCGCCGCCGACCCGTTCGATCTCGTTCAGCGCGTGCGCCATGGAGGACTGCATGCGGATGCCGAGGATGTCGAGTTTGAGCAGCCCCAGATCCTCCACGTCGTCTTTGTCGAACTGGCTCATCGGGTAGCCGCCCAGGGAGCGCTCGGTCGGCGTCCGCTCTCCCAAGGTGGCGTCGGAGAGGATGACGCCGCACGGGTGCAAGGAGACGTGGCGGGGCAGCCCGTCGAGGCCCTCCACGAGGGTGAACAGCACCTGCAGTTGGGCGTCGTTCAGGTTGGCCCGGCGCAGTTCGGGCAGTTCGCGCAACGCATGCCGCACGTCGCGGGCACGGATGTGGGGGAAGGCCTTGGCGATGGCGTCGACGTCGCCGGGAGGCAGGCTCATCGCGGCCCCGACGTCGCGAATGGCGTGCCGGACGCGGTAGGTGTCGAGCATGGCGACGGCGGCGACCCGCTCGTGCCCGAAATCGGCGAACACCTGGTCGTAGACCTCGAGGCGGCGGGCGGATTCCACGTCGATGTCGATGTCGGGCAGGGCACGACGCAGCGGGGAGAGGAACCGCTCCATGATGAGGTCATAGCGGATCGGGTCGACCCCGGAGATGCCCAGGCAGTAGTTGACCAGGCTGCCAGCCCCCGAGCCGCGGGCAGCGACGCGGATGCCCAGGGCTTTCACCCGTTCGACCACGTGGGCGACGGTGAGGAAGTAGGACGCGAACCCCATCTGGGCGATGACGGCCAGTTCGTCGGCCATCCGGTCGGACGCCTCACGGGTCGGCGTGCCGTAGCGGGCATTCAGCCCGGCCTCGCAGCGTGCGCGCAGATCGGCGAACGCGTCCCCGACGCCGCCGAGCACAGCGAACTCGGGCAGGTGGATCTCGCCCAGACCGATGTCGGCGTGCGGGTCGAGGCGGCACCGCACTGCCAGGGCGCGAGTGTCGCCGAGCAGCCGGACCGCGTCGCGTCGCCCCGCGAGCCGGGCCACCTCTGCGGCGCGCTCCGCCATCTCGGCCCCGGAGGTGAGGTAGCCCTCGGCGTTACGGCGGTCGACGTTGCGGGCATCCAGCGGCACCAGTCTGCGGGCGGCATCGAGCACGTCGGCGATCGGCGCGTCCGTTTTGCGGGCCATGCGGACCGCGTTGGTGAGGACGCCGGGCAGATGGTGCGCGTCGGCGAAGGCGAGCATGCGCCCGGCCAGCCTCGCCGAACCGGGCCCCGAGCCGGGAAGCCGGTGGTCGGTGACGCCGACGACGAGTTGATCCGCACCGATGCGGTCACGCCAGGACGCGACCACTCGCGCGGCGCGGACCTCGTCGCGGGCGGCGATCGCCTCGCCCAGATCCGAGTCGGGGCCGAGCATCACGACGGTGTCGGTGGCGTGGGTGCCGATCAGCTCGCGCGTCGCGACGGGGGCACCGCGCTCCCCACCCGCGTGGGCAGCGGTGACCAGGCGACACAGCGCCCCCCAGCCTGCCCGCGAGGAGGCCAGCACCACCGCACGCTGCTGCGGCTGCCCGACGCGACGCCGCCTTGGGTGCGCGTCGGTGTCGGCGACCGCGAGATCGACGCCGACGACCGGAGCGATCCCTGCAGCCAGGCAGGCCTTGGCGAACCGGACCGCCCCGTAGAGGCCGTCGCGGTCGGTGAGCGCCAGGGTGTCCATGTCGTATCCGGCAGCGGCGCCGACCAGCACGCTGGGGTGGCTGGCGCCGTACTGCAGCGAGTACCCGGAGGCGACCCGCAGGTGCGTGAACGGCTCAGCCATGCGCACCCACCGTGACCCCGGCCGCCTGAGCGAAGGAGCGCACCTCGCGGATCAGATCATCGGCCTCGCGGCTGGTGACCAACCCGACTGCGCCCGCCTCGACGGCGCGGCGCTTGAGGTGCAGCGCGTCGAAGAACTCCGCCCATTCGGCCAGCTCGGGGGCCACGCGGGCCAGGACGCCCCACACGTGAGGTCGCCCGACCACGCGGGCACGGCGCTGCACCAGCACCCAGGCCGCGACCTGAAGTGCCGCGGTGTGGGCGATCACGAACCGTTGCGCAGGCATGAGGGCCGCCTCGGCCTGGGTGAGGGTCGCGTCCACATCTTCGGCAGCACCCGCGGCGATCGTGCGGTCGTCGTGCACCTGGACGGCCATCAGTCGACCACCGCGCGCAGGAACCAGTCCTCGCCGCCGACCGGATGGGCCAGTTCGTAGACCCCGGGAGCCGCCGCCCGCCCGGGTGCCGCGATCACCCGCCAGACCTCCGATTCGGCCAGCAGATCCTCCCCCGGCTTGGACCACCAATCAGACGTCTCGCGCCAGCGTGTCTCCACGTCAAGCACCCGCCACAGCCGACGCCGCCACAGGAACTCGACGGGGCCACTCGCCCCGTCACCCTCATTCGACCGCACCGCGATCGGCTCGTCATAGCGCCGCATGACCACCCCCGAACCTCAACCATTCGAACACTTGTTCGATGGGAGATTCACTATAAGCGGAGCCTCCGACAACCCGTCAAGACACCCCCGCGAGGGCACATCGCCCCATCCGACGCCGCCTAGACGACCAGGCAGAGCCGCTGACCGGCGATGCCGATACCGACGCGCTGCCCCCAGGCGAGGGTGAGGCGGTCGGCTTCCATGCCGTCGCCGAACGCGACCAGACCGTCGGTCTCCACGGCCACGTCGAGCCGGTCGCCGGGGCCCAGCAACCCCTGGACGCAGTCAGTCCCCGTGGCGGGCGAGGGCCACGCCTCGCGGACGAACCAGGCCAACTCGGACGCCGTCGGCGCGGGTAGCGCGGGAGCACCCGACCGGGAGCGAGCCACCGAGGCACACCAGCCGGTGGCGCCGGTCCCGGTGCCGACGATCAGCCCCGAGGACGCCTGCCGCTCCGTGGCACCGTCGACGTGCAGCGTCCACCGGGCGGTTTGGTGGCTGGGGTGGCCCAGGTAGATCTCATTGAGCGCCAGCAGCGACTGTCCGTCGTCGGCGACCGCCTCGACCATGGTCAGCGGGGCCACGGACGCCTTCCCGGCGAGCAGCCGGGCGACGTCGCCGGGGCGATGCGGTACCAGGACGCCCGGGTTGGCGTCCGGGTCGGCGTTGACGCCGATGACCGGCTGCCCGGAGAGGTATTTGGCCACGTTGGCGACCAGCCCGTCCTGGCCGACGACGATGATCCGGTCCTCGGGGGCGAACAGGAACCGGTCCAGGTCGGCGCGCTCGACGCGTCCCACCCGCCAGTCGGCCGGGAGCGCGGCGCTGACCTGCGCCAGCGCCGCCTCCACCCGATCGTGTCGCGCCTCCACCTCGGCCAGATCCCGGCCCCGGGAGGCGAGAAAGAAGGCGGCCTGGCCTCGCGTCCCGTGCCGGGCCAGCAGTTCGGTGAACTCGGTGCGGCGGTGGACGATCACCACCCGAGGGGGCAGCCCGCTCATGCCGCGTCCTTACCGAGGCCGAGCCGGGTGAGCACGGGGGCGATCAGGTCGGGGGTGAGCACCAGGTTCTCGATGCGGGGCAGGTTGGCCGCAAGCTCCTGGACGGCCAGCGCGAGCAGCACACCCTCGGGGGTGCCTGCGTAGGCTTCCAGCTTGGCTCGCTGAGCCTCGGCTTCGGCCATCCCGGTGGCGCGGGTGGCGTCGGCGGACGCCTCAGCGAGCGTCCGGGAGCGCGTCGCCTCGGCTTGGGCTGCGATCTGGGACGCGGCCGCCATCTCCTCGGCTTTGCGCCGATCATTGAGGCCGCGCTGGGTGACCAGCGCCTCCTCGCGGGTGGCGAGTTCGATCTGGGTTTGCAGTTCGTTCTCCCCGATGGCCCGTTCGCGCTCGACGGCCAGCGCGCGCCGCTCGTAGGTGGCCCGGTCGGCGTCTTGCTGGACGCGTTCGCGGGTCGGCGTCTGGAGTGCCTTTTCGACGTCGGGTTCGGGACGCAGCGCCATGACGCGGACCCCGACGATCCCGACGCCGGTCTCGGTGAGGCGCTCATCACTGGTCAGCCCGTCGGCGAGCGCATCCCGGACGGGGGCGACGCCCCGGGCGAGCGCGGTGGTCAGGTCGAGGCTGGCCAAGGTGGCAAGCCCGTGCTGCTGGGCGGTGTCGGCGAGCAGCCCGGCGACCTGGTCCAGCGGGGAGCCGTGCCATTGACCACTCTCGGGGTCGAGGGAGAAGTCGATGCGGCGGGCTGCGGTGGCCGGATCGACGATCCGGTAGGTGATGGCGGCCTGCACGGCGAGGTCTTGGAAGTCGGCGGTGCGAGCGTGGAACAGCAGCGGCAGTTCGCGGTCATCCACGGGGACTTCGCTGAGGACTGCCTTCAGGGGGCGGAACCAGAACGCGAGGCCAACGCCTTCGCGGACGACGGCCCCGTCGCGCAACTGCGACACGTAGGCGATGGGGTTGCCGCGCAGGTGGCGAACGAATGGGTAGCGGCTGATGTCGGCCATGACGTACTCCTTCAGTAGTTGTCGTCAGAAAGACGATAACTCATCTCGTCCCTTATCGTCAACCTGACGACTGCACGCTAGGCTGGTGGCCATGAGCTCGGAGTTTCCCCCGTTCGCCGTCACCGTCGACCTGGTCGTCCTCACCTTGCGCGACGGTCACCTTCACACGCTCGTCGTCGACCGAGGCGTGGAGCCGTTCATCGGCGTCCCCGCGCTGCCCGGCGGCTTCGTCCACCCCGAGGAGGGACTCACCGAGGCTGCCCGCCGCGAACTCGCCGAGGAGACGGGGCTCCGGCTCCCCGAGGCCCATCTGGAGCAATTGGCCAGCTACGGCGATCCCGGGCGCGACCCGCGCATGCGCGTCGTCACCGTCGCCTACCTGGCATTGGCCCCCGACCTGCCGCTCCCGGTAGCCGGGACGGATGCCTCCGGCTCCCGATGGCTCCCCACCGACACCCTGCTAGAAGGCGCGCCGCTGCTGGCCTTCGATCACGCCCGGATTCTGCGCGACGGAGTCGAGCGCGCCCGCGCCAAACTCGAATACAGCCCGCTGGCCACGGCGTTCTGCCCGCCCGAGTTCACCATCGCGGAACTGCGCCGGGTCTATGAGGCCGTGTGGGGAACGCCGGTAGATCCGCGCAACTTCCACCGCAAGGTCACCGGCGTCGACGGCTTCCTGACCCCCACCGGCGACACGACCACCCGCGATGGCGGACGTCCGGCGCAGGTGTTTCGACGAGGGCCCGCCACCCTCCTGCACCCGCCCCTGACCCGGCCCGCAGCCCCACGCACACCCCCCTCCGCAGCAGATTGACACCCACAAGGCGGGCCCCGTAACGTCGGTCGGCTGACCTGCCGACCACGACCCCAGGAGAAGCGATGACCACGCAGCCGCCCGGTCTGTGCGTGCGCCGCATCACCGTGCCCGGCACCCTCACGGGATCCGACGCCGCCGACTTCCTTGCCTTCGCCGCGATGCGTAACGCCATCTACGCCGAGATCGCGGGCAACCATGACGAGGACGCATCCCCCGACGAACTACTGGCCAACTACGGCGCCGACGCGGACGATGAGCGTCTCGCGTGGCTGCTCGAACTCGATGGTCGCGTCGTCGGTCGCGCCAACGCGATCCTTCCCCGCGAGGAGGGGTCCCGCTCGGCGTATCTGGAGGTCAACGTGTTACGCGAGGTCTGGGGCCAGGGCCTGGGGACGGCAGCGCTCGCCGTCCTTGAGGATGCCGCCCAGGCGCGGGGACGCTCGGTGCTGCAAATCTGGGCGGAGCACCCCGAGGCGGCCGGGCAACGCCTCACCCCACCCACGAGCGTGGGCAGCATCCCGGCGGACCACGTCGGCCGCTTCCTTCAAGCCCACGGCTACACGCTGGAGCAGGTCGAACTCAAAAGCGGTGTGGATCTGACCCGGGGCCACGCTGAGCGCGAGGCCCTGCTGCCCCCGACGCTAGCCACAGCGTCCGGATACCGCGTGGTCAGTTG
>RRZU010314833.1_pt1 | contig 35963 bp, 29 predicted proteins | sample 2165561 | NCBI WGS metagenome assembly RRZU01 (sample SAMN10456909, study PRJNA506462) | wastewater metagenome | isolation source: wastewater sludge | place: USA: Moscow, Idaho | reverse complement strand
CTCGCAGTCCACCTCCGGCGACGTGCCCGAATCGGGCCTGGATGTGCTCAACCAAGACGGTGATTGCGTCGAAGTCGCGCTGGCCCGGCAACTGGTCGCCGCCTGATCCCCACGCCAACGCCGGCCTCGCGCCGCCGGCTTTCCATTGTTCCCACCTTGCAGCCACGCCCACGGTCTCCGTGGACGTGGCTGCATCTTCACTGGCCCCTTCGGGGGCCTTTTTCTTTGGAGGGAGGCTTTCGGTAAATCGGGCGCTGCCTGGTTCGCATTGTTTGCTGCCGCTCGTGGCCCGAGCGGCGATGGTGAGGGCTCGATGTTTCAGGACGACGCGCCATGTGCCCCTCTCCACCCTGGTTTCACCATCCCGAACGCCGCCTGCTGGCGGGTTTTCTCGGCCTGCTTTGGTCGGTGCTGGCCGGTGGCTGCGCGACGACGACCGCGCCGGTCGCGCCCCACACCATCGAGGAAGTCTCGGCCGCGCCCGAACCCGAGGCGCCGGAGTACATCCCCGTCGTGCGCTACGGCCGCTATACCCTCGTGGAACTCGCACCCACGGCGGCGCAGCGCGACCTGCTTTTGCAGACCATCGATGTCGCCATGCCGGAAGACGCCCGCGCCACGGTCGGCGACGGGCTGCGGCATGTGCTCAGGCGCAGCGGTTACCGACTCTGCGAAACCGCGCATGCCGTGGTCGAGCTGTACGCACTGCCACTGCCGGCAGCGCACTTGCACCTCGGCCCCATGACCCTGCGCGATGCGCTGCTCACGCTGGCTGGCCCGGCCTGGGAACTGCATTCGGATGACCGCGCACGGCAAATCTGCTTCGAGCGGCCCGGCGACAGCATGGCCGCCGACAACGCCCACGCGCTGCCCGCCACCGAGGCGGCGCAGACCTTTCCGCTGGCGCCCGCGGCATCGGGAGGCCAGCCATGAACAGCCCGCAGCCCGCCCATCGTTCAACGGCCGCCGTGGTGGTGCAGAGCCTGATGTGGCTCTGGCTGATCGGCCTCAGTGTCCTCGTTGCCCTGGGTTACCAGGCGATGAACGACCAGGCCGACCAGGAGCGCCTCGATTCCCGCCTGCAACGCCTCGAAGCGCAGGCAACAGGCCTGGCCGAGACCATCGAGGCCATCCAGCAGCGTCCGGCCGTCGCAACGGCGGCGGATCTCAAAGACATCCGCCAATTCCTGGAAGCTCGTGCAGCCCAGGTCGAGAAAACGCTGAGCGCCTATGCCGCTGCCGACGACCTTCAGGCGCTGCGCGCCGAAGTCGAGCAGGTCAAGGCGCGGCAGACCGCTGCGCGCGCCGCTACACCCGCCCAGCCGCGCACCAGGAACAAGCCCACCGCCAAGCCCGAACCACCGCCGCTCCCGTTCCGCATCGTCGGGGCCGAACTGCGTGCCGGCGAGCGCAGCGTGTCCGTCGCGCCAAGCAATGGCGACTTCACGCCCGACCAGCTTCAGGTGCTGCTACCCGGCGATGCGGTCGGCCCGTGGCGCTTGCAGGCCGTCGAGGGCAACACCGCCGTGTTCCAGGCCGGCGACCAGACCCGCCGCGTGGCGATCCCCTGACCGGAGCAGATCGCATGAAGCCATCGATCATCCTTTCCGCGCTCTTGCTGGCGTCCACCCAGTGGCCCGCCTGGGCGCAGCAGCCCGCCACAGCCCCCGCCCGCAATGCGCAAAGCCAGGAGCGCCCGCTGGTCGCTCGCGTTCTGGATGACCGGGTGGCGAGCGACTGGGGCCTGCAACCGCAGGAGTGGGCGCGCTACCGCGAACTGATGGACGGGCCGCTGGGCATCTACTCGCCCAACCTGGACCCGCTGTCGGCCCTGGGCATCGAGGCCCGCACCGACGAGGAACGGCGCCGCTACGCAGAGCTGCAGGTGCAGGTCGAAGCGCGCCGCGTGGAGAAGCTGCTTGCCTATCAGCGCGCCTACGACGAGGCCTGGCAGCGCCTGAACCCCGGCATGCAGCGAGTGAACCTGCCGGACGACAAGCCGGTCGCCGGAGCCACGCGCGGCTCCGGCCGCACAGCGGTGTTCGTCAAGGACGGCTGCGATGCCTGCGGCCAGCTCGTGCAGCGCCTGCAATCGGCGGGCACCGAATTCGATCTGTACATGGTCGGCAGCCGCCAGGACGACGGGCGCATCCGCGACTGGGCCAAGCGCGCGAACGTCGATCCGGCGCGCGTGCGCCGCGGCACCATCACGCTCAACCACGACGGCGGTCGCTGGCTGTCGCTGGGCCTGCCCGGCGACTTGCCCGCAGTCGTGCGCGAGGTGAACGGCCAATGGCAGCGCCAGCCGTAGTCGCCACCTCTGTTTCGCAGTTCTTGCGCGCACTGACGCTCGCCGCCGGCCTGTGCGCCTGCGTCGCCCAGGCCCAGGCCCAGGAGGTTCCGCCGCCGGCCTACCAGCTCGCCGCGCAGCGCGCAGGCATCCCCTCGACGGTGCTCTACGCCGTGGCCTTGCAGGAGAGCGGCATCCGCCGCAATGGGCGCATCGTCCCGTGGCCGTGGTCGCTCAACGTCGCCGGCCAGTCGCGCCGCTATGCGACCCGCGCCGACGCCTGCGCGGGCTTGCAGCGGGCGATGCGCTCCACGCCGCACACGCGCATCGACGCGGGTCTGGGCCAGATCAACCTCGGCTACCACCAGCAGCGCTACGCCACCGCGTGCGACCTGCTGGACCCGTACCGCAACCTCGCCATCGCCGCCGAGATCCTGCGCGAGCAGCACACCCCCGGCGAGGACTGGTTGCTCGCGATCGGCCGCTATCACCGTCCTGCGGGCGGTGAGCCCGCCGCCCGCTATCGCCGCAGCGTGTCGCGCCACCTTGCCCGCGTACAGGGCGCGCGCGCAACCGCCGCGGTTCTCGCCGCACGCCAGGAGACATCCCCATGACGACATCCCATCTGGCCTTGCGGGGCCTGCTCGTACTGCTGGCAGGCTTGCCGCTGGCCTCGCTTGCCGGCGAGCCGCTGATCGTGGTCGAAGACCGCGGCGGCGCGTCGGCGCTGCCGTACTACGAAGCCCTGAACCTCCAGCCGCGTGCCAACGCGCCGGCCCGGCCGCCGATCCCGACACCCCAGGTTCCCGCCACGCCGGCGGACGAGGCCGCGATGCTGCCGGTGCGCAGCGCCAAGCTCACGCCCGGCACCGTCGCGCGGCGGGTCATCGAGGCCCCGGGCCTGCGTCCTTTCGTGGTCGTCGGCGACGACGAGGCGTCCCATGCCTGGCTTCGCCGCCAGGCGACCGCGCTGCGCGAGCGTGGCGCGGTCGGCCTGGTGGTCAACGTCGAGACCATGCAGGGCCTGGCGCGGCTGCGCGCACTGGTGCCCGGTGTACCCCTCGCGCCCGCGTCCGGCGACGACCTGGCCGAGCGCCTCGGCTTGCGGCACTACCCGGCGCTGATCACGGCCACCGGCATCGAGCAATGAAGCCATGTCGGGGAAACAGCCGGTCGAGGTACTGCTTCGCCCAGCGGTGGAGCTATACACCGTTGCCGCATGCGCGGGCGCCGCGTTTCTGTCCCTGGTGGCCCCATGGTCGCTCGCGCTGAGCCCGTCCATGGGCGTCGGCAGCGCGCTGGCGTTCGGCGCCTACGGCGCGATCCGCTACCGCGATGCCCGCGTCATCCTGCGCTACCGGCGCAACATCCGCCGCCTGCCGCGCTACGTGATGACCAGCAAGGACGTGCCGGTCAGCCAGCAGCGGCTGTTCGTGGGGCGCGGTTTCCTGTGGGAGCAGAAGCACACCCATAGGCTGATGCAGACGTACCGGCCGGAGTTCCGCCGCTACGTCGAGCCGACGCCGGCCTACCGGCTGGCTCGACGGCTGGAAGAACGATTGGAGTTCGCGCCGTTCCCGCTGTCTGGGCTGTCCGCGCTTACCGGCTGGGACGTGCCTTTCAACCCGGTGCAGCCGCTTCCGCCCGTGGGCGGCTTGCCCCGTCTGCACGGCATCGAGCCCGACGAGGTGGACGTCAGCTTGCCGCTCGGCGAGCGCGTCGGTCACTCGCTGGTGCTGGGCACCACGCGCGTCGGCAAGACCCGGCTGGCCGAACTGTTCGTGACCCAGGACATCCGGCGCGTGAACGCCGCGGGCGAGCACGAGGTGGTGATCGTCATTGACCCCAAGGGCGATGCCGATCTCCTGAAGAGGATGTACGTCGAGGCCAAGCGCGCGGGCCGCGAAGGCGAGTTCTACGTCTTTCATTTGGGCTGGCCGGACATTTCCGCGCGCTACAACGCCGTGGGGCGCTTCGGCCGCATCAGCGAGGTGGCCACCCGCGTCGCGGGGCAGCTTTCCGGCGAAGGCAACAGCGCGGCGTTCCGCGAGTTCGCCTGGCGCTTCGTCAACATCATCGCGCGCGCCCTGGTGGAACTGGGACAGCGACCGGACTACATGCTGATCCAGCGGCACGTCATCAACATCGACGCGCTGTTCATCGAGTACGCCCAGCATTACTTCGCCAAGACCGAGCCCAAGGCCTGGGAGGTGATCGTCCAGATCGAGGCCAAGCTCAACGAGAAGAACATTCCGCGCAACATGATCGGGCGCGAGAAGCGCGTGGTGGCGCTGGAGCAGTACCTCTCGCAGGCACGCAACTATGACCCGGTGCTGGATGGTCTGCGCTCTGCTGTCCGATACGACAAGACCTATTTCGACAAGATCGTCGCCAGCCTCTTGCCGCTGCTGGAGAAGCTCACCAGCGGCAAGATCGCGCAGCTCCTGGCCCCGAACTACTCCGACCTGGCCGACCCGCGCCCGATCTTCGATTGGATGCAGATCATCCGTAAGAGGGCCATCGTCTATGTGGGCCTGGATGCACTCTCCGACGCCGAGGTCGCCGCAGCGGTCGGCAACTCGATGTTCAGCGATCTCGTGTCGGTCGCCGGGCATATCTACAAGCACGGGATCGACGACGGCCTGCCGGGCGCATCGGCCGGTGCGCGCGTGCCCATCAATGTCCACGCCGACGAATTCAACGAGTTGATGGGCGACGAGTTCATTCCATTGATCAACAAGGGGGGTGGCGCAGGCCTCCAGGTCACCGCGTACACGCAGACCCTCTCGGACATCGAGGCCCGCATCGGCAATCGCGCGAAAGCTGGCCAGGTGATCGGCAACTTCAACAACCTGTTCATGCTGCGTGTGCGCGAAACCGCGACCGCTGAACTGCTGACTCGGCAACTGCCGAAGGTCGAGGTCTATACCACCACCATCGTCAGCGGCGCGACCGACAGCTCCGACATTCGCGGGGCGACGGATTTCACGTCGAACACCCAGGACCGCATCAGCATGTCCAGCGTGCCGATGATCGAGCCGTCGCACGTCGTCGGCCTGCCCAAGGGCCAGTGCTTCGCGCTGCTGCAGGGCGGCCAGCTTTGGAAAGTGCGCATGCCGCTGCCGGCCCCGGACCCGGACGAGGTGATGCCGGCAGACTTGCAGCAACTGGCCGGGTACATGCGCCAGAGCTACAGCGAAGCGACGCAGTGGTGGGAGTTCACCAGCGCCCCGGCATTGCAGGACGCAGCCTTGCCTGATGATCTGCTGGATGACGCCGCGCTAGCCGAACCGGCCGCCTTTGGCGCAGGCGATACGGATAGCGACGAGGCAGCGCCATGAGCGACGCGGCCAGCACCACCCAGCGAGAGCAGAACCGCCGTCGGGGTTTGATTATCGGCACGATAACGCTGCCATTTCGGCTGCTCGGGGTGCTGATCGGCTCGCTGCTGTTCTCGATCGTGATGGAGTGCGTCGGCATGCACCTGTTCTGGAAGGATCAGGGCTGGCGCCATTCCCAGCAGATGTTGCAGTACGAGCTGGGGCATCTGTCCAGCCACTTCACGCGCAGCGTCGTCGTACAGGAGCCGGGCCGCACGGCGCACGAACTGGTGGATACCGGCTACGAATGGGTTTTCGTGCGCTCGGGGCTGCTGGAGCGTATGAGCCAGACTGCCGAGCGTGCGCGCACGCCCAGCCAGGGGCAGACGCTCAATTTCCGCTACTACATCAGTCAGGTCTATGTCTGGGCCGAGAACTACCTGATTGCCGCGGCCTTCACCACCCTCACGTTCCTGGTGCGCCTGCTGGTTCTGGTGCTCACGCTGCCGCTGATCTTCACCGCGGCGTTCGTCGGCCTGATCGACGGTCTTGTGCGGCGGGACGTGCGCCGGTTCGGCGCGGGCCGGGAATCCGGCTTCATCTACCACCGCGCGAAGGCGAGCCTGATGCCGCTGGCCGTGCTGCCGTGGATCACGTACCTGGCATTGCCGATCTCGGTGCATCCACTGCTGATCCTGCTGCCCAGCGCCGCCTTGCTGGGACTGGCCGTGAGCCTGACTGCGGGTAGCTTCAAGAAGTACTTATAACCACACACAGCACCGAATATCGACGTTCGGTGCATATTTAGAACCGAAAGAGATCAAGAGCTCTCCGTCCGGAGCAGCCACTCAATCTGTCGCCGTGCTGTGGAGATGATCTGTCCAAAGATTCGCTCCTCAACATCCGGCTCACGATTTCCAGTAGGAAAGTCGGCAGACCTGCCTCCACCGACCAACAAAACCTGAACAGCAGAGCCAACGTACTTTGTCAGTTCATGCCTATAGCCGATTGCCTGTACGTAATCACCGTGATTCAGCGCGTGGCTTGGCCGTTTGAATTCGATCAATAAGTACTTGCCGCTCAGATTCTCGTTGAGAAGCAGGTCAGGACGTTTGTCGGCCTTGTCTCCCGTATAGACCTTCCCAAGAACATCTTCCACTTGTCGCCGCAATGTGCTGTTTGAGCTGAACAGGGAATACTCCGGACCAAACACCCACAAGTTACGTTCCAGGGCTTTGTGCAAGACGGCCTCGGTAGTTGTTGCGTCACGAACAAGCAGTTCCAGTTGATCAAGAAAAACTTGGCGCGCTGCGGCTTGCTGAACCAGGAATGCCATCTCTGCCAAGCCAAACTCATCCAGCCGCTCGGCCACCACTGCAACGTCGCTCGAAGTTGCTTCCGCAATGTGCTCAAGAAGAATACGGTAATCGGATCGTTCCATTGCCTCCAGCAACACATTCACCACCGGCTCGACCTTGCTCTCCGGTTCGCCGTAATACTTGTCGAGGATTTTCTTGATCGCCCGATCTGCAAAAACCCTTTTGTGTTCCGGCAGCGCTGAGAGTCGAGTAAGGATCGCTTTTTGCAGTCGAGCCTGTGCAAGCTGGATCTCTTGCCGGTACTGCTGCTCATACGCCTCCCGGAGAATGGGCTGGACGTATGCCTCAACCTCCTTCAAAAGTTCACTATTCTCAACGGCAGCATCCCAACCAGCAGTGATGTGATCGCGCAGTCCGTCCGCCTCGACTTCGCCGTAGAGCTTGCGAAGTAACTTGCGCGGGAAGTCATCCCGTTGATCCAAGCCAAAGAATCCTGGCCGCCCCACGGCCTTGCCATCCACGCGCAAGGTAATGCCAGGCTGACGCAATCCTGACTTGCCATCGCTGATAGAGAACCGCAGTTTCACCTTGCCCACATTTGGCAAGGACTGATCCTGCTCTGCATAACGCCCTGATACGTCGTCAACATCCAGACGCTTGTCGTCAACCGTGATCGCGAAGTCATCCTGCCGACCGTAATCCTGTAACAGGATCTGGCGTAGGCGGTTGGCATCCGGGTAAGCCAAACCCTGGTGCAAGTCGTTGAGCGTAATGGTTGTCCCGTGGAGTTCGGGCGCGCACGGTTCGCTGTGCAAGCTGATATCCAACTGCTCGATATCTTCAACGCGCGCAAGGTCATCCAAGCGCAGCGAAATCCGGCACAGGCGGCCGCGCGCACGCGTTTCGAGCATCATGGTGGCCGCCGCCATGAGGCCAGAAAACTTGCCGATGCCTTTTCTGCCCTTGACCGGGCGGCTCTTCCCGGCGGTACGTTCTCCGCGCCGTGAGCGGCGATCGGATGCAATGGCCAAATAATGCCGCCGCAGCTCCTCTTCGGTCATACCGCTTCCATCGTCCTCAATGACGATGGAGCCACCGCTCAGTGGCTTCGGGAGAGTGACAGATACGTGCTCGGCGTCGGCATCCCACGCGTTATCGACGAGCTCCTTCAACGCCCGCTCTGATGACGGGTATTCCTGACTCAGCAATGTGGCGAGTCGGGAATCAACCTGAAAACGCAGCTGGGCACGGCTCATATCAACGCTCCTTCAAATCAGTCCTTCACTTCGAACCGCAGGAAATCGGCCAGCCGCTTCGACTCTGCGATTTCATCGTGTGGCACCAGGATGTATTTCCACGGCTTGCCACCGACGTTTCTGGCGTGATCTGAAGCGTATTTGCACCAGCGCAATGCCGCCGCAGCCTTGGCGACGACTTCATCCGATTTCAGATCGTCGCGCTTCTTGGTCTCGGCCAGCAGGATGAACGCATCCATTTCCACCACGAAATCCGGCACGTACTCCGGCTGCTCGGTGCCGAGCTTGTAGTAGATCTGGAACTGTCCCTTCGCGGGCTTGAACCACTTGTTCGCGTCGCGTTCGAGGATGACGGCGAAGCGGCGCTCGGTGTCCGAGTCGAACTTTTGCAATGGGTAAAGGCACTTGGTGAACCCGCCGAACAGCATCTGCTTGATGCGGCCCACGTCCTCCACCGTTTCGCGGAAATGGCGCGGGGCTTGTCCCGCCGTAGCGGTGTAGTTGCAGGCTTTCAGTTCCGTGAAGCCGCGACTGACCTGCACCTCGAACTCGGTCGCTTCCTCGAAGAAGTGCGCCATCATCTGCGAGTGGATTTCCTTTGCGATGGTCTTGCGCTGCCCATTCAGCACGTTGACCGCCTCGGATTCCGAGAGGTAGCTCTGCAGGTGCCGCACCATCTGGCCCGCCAGGTCATAGAGCAGGTCGGCGTGGGTGAAGTAGTCGATGTCGTCGAAGTCCACCAGCGCGTGGACGATGTAGTCCTCCGGGCGCTGTTCTTTCAGGCCGATTTCCGCCGCCAGCGCAAATTGTTCGTTGGTGCGCAGCATCTGGCCGACGATCTCGCGCTCGCCCGGTTGCAGGCGAAGCTGGCTCACGTCCAGCAAGAACGGGCGAAAGCCGGTCGTGACCTCACCCTTGGGTACAACGGCAATGCGCGGGATGTCGATAGTCTGTTGCACCACGATCTCGGTGGTCTTGGCTACCACTTTGGTCAGATCAATCACCGGTGCCGCATCGTCCGCGCCTGCCAGCAGGTTGCCCTGCATCGGCTTCAGGCGTTCTGCCACCTCCGCTTGAATGACCTTCTGCACCTCGGGCGTGAGCAGTGCGCCACTGGTCGGCACTAGATCACGCTGCGTCTCCAGCTTGCCGATGACTTCGATCACCACGCGCGCCGCTTGCTTCTCGGCCTCGGTGGTGAACACCGGCGTCGGCGCGGGTTTTGCCTCGCCACCATCCGAGTCAGAGTAGGCAGCCGCCGAGGCTGGATCAACTGCGGGCGCGGCATCCGCCAGTCCAAGCCGCGCTGCAGCACCGGAGCCGACCTGCACGCTTACCTTCTTGTCGTCGGCACTGGGCACGTCGAGGATGATCTGCTTCAGGCGAATCGGCGAATCGCCACGGTTGGCCTCGTCGATGATCTCCTGAAACTTGTCGTGGGCAACGATGTTCAGGCGATCCACCGCCGCCACGCCGGTGCGCTTGCCATAAGGCAGGCGCAGGCCGCGCCCGATGCTCTGCTCGATCAGCGTGCGCGCGTTGGCGGCGCGCAGCGGCACGATGGTGTAGAGGTTGGTCACGTCCCAGCCCTCCTTGAGCATGTTGACGTGAATCACGATCTCGGTCGGCTCGTCCACACTCTCCACAGCCAGCAGGCGCGAAATCATCTCTTCCTCTTCCGCGCCGGTGCGGCTGGAATCGACCTGGATCACCTTGCCCGCGTAACGCCCTTCGTAGAAGGCTTCCGATTCCAGAAGTGCCAAAAGACTCGCAGCGTGCGTGGTGTCGCGTGCGATGACGAGCATGAAGGGCTTCACCGGCTTGACACCGTTCTCGCGGGCATAAGTGAGCAGCTCGACCTTCGTGGTTTCGTGCAAGCGCACGCCGTCTTCCAGCTTGGTCTTCTCCACTTCTTCCGGCGTGTGGTCGCTGGCCTTGAAGTTGCGTTGGGTGACAACCGCAGGCTCCTTGACGAAACCATCCTCCATCGCCCGCGCCAGCGGGTAGTCCATCACCACGTTCTTGAACGGCACCGGCCCCTTGCTGCTTTCGACGAACGGCGTCGCCGTTACTTCCAGGCCGAACAGCGGCTTCAGCTCGTTGATGGCACGCACGCCCGCGCTGGCGCGGTAGCGGTGCGATTCGTCCATCAACAGCACCAGATCGGGCAGGTTCGCCAAGTGGTTGAAGTAGCTGTCGCCCAGCACTTCCTTCATCCGCTTGATGCGCGGCTCCTTGCCGCCGCGCACTTCGGAGTTGATCTTGGAGATGTTGAAGATGTTGACGCGCACGTCGTGGGCGAAACCCTGCGGTTGGTCGTCCACCGCTGCGCCAGTCTGGTCGTAGTTGTCACCGGTGATGATCAGCGGTGGCTGCTGCGCAAACTCGGCAATGCCCTTGAACACGTACTTCGGCGTGTTGCGTGTGAAGTCCGTGATCAGCTTGTTGTAGATGGTCAGGTTGGGCGCGAGCACGAAGAAGTTGTTGATGCCATGCGCCAGATGCAAATAGGCGATGAACGCGCCCATCAACCGCGTCTTGCCGACGCCCGTGGCCAGCGCGAAGCACAGCGAGGGAAACTCGCGCTCAAAGTCCTCCAGCGTGGGGAACTCGGCCTTCAGCGTGGAAAGAACGGCGGCGATATCCCGCTCATGGCCCAAGAGGTCAGGCGAGGTTTCGAGCGCGCGAACCAAGCGTTTGAGAGATTCCTCCTGCGGCGGGCGCAGCGACAGACGACCGGTGACGGCGTGCAGGACACGGCTGTTCATTACTCGTTCTCCCCAAACAGACCGCCCTGATTCAAATGCGCAGCGGGCACTTTCCTGCTCTTGGTTTTCTTGTTCGCTCCGGCGGCTGCCGAGGCATCAACGGGATCGGGCTTGGCCATCGGCAGGTTCGCCACGTTGAGGCTGTAGTCGTCGTGGCCCCATTCGCAGCGGGCCAGCACCATCTTCGGAATCTTCTTCAAGGTCAGGTTCGGCCAGCGTTCTGCCGCCTTCGCCGCTGTCACGCCTCGGAAGGCAGAGCAGCAGACCAGCAGGCTCCGGTCGGAACCCACTTCGTCGGAGAGTGCCTGCAACTGGTCGGCAGACAAGTTCTGCGTGGTAACGTAGATGAAGTCGCGCTCGCTGGAGTGGCCGTGCTGCCACCACTGCACCTCGGAGGGTGCGTAGGTAAAACCTTCCACTTTCGCCAGCGCTTCGGCTAGTTGCGCGGCGTTGTATTCAGGATTGATGACCGGGTTGCCCCAGCGGTCGTTGACGATCAGGCTGGGCGCGAGGCTGTAGTAGCGGAAGCCGCCTCCGCCTTGCCAGTTCACGCTTTCCGTGACGCCGCCTTTGTCTTCACCGGCGATGACTTTCTGCAGGCGCGGAATGATGTGCGTGTGACAGTGCTCTCCCAGTTCCACCATGATCCAGCGAAGGCCCATCTTGTGCGCGACCGCGCCAGTGGTTCCAGAGCCAGCAAAGGAATCGAGGACAAGATCCCCGGGGTTAGTAGACATATCAAAAATGCGCTTCAGCATGTCTTCTGGCTTTGGAGTATCAAAAACATCTTCTCCAAACAATGTCTTTTGATGCGCCTTGGTTTGCCGTGTTGTGTCGAGGTCATTCCATATCGTTGGATAAGGCCGCGATGGACTATCCGGTGCAAACTCTCGGGTATACGGAATCCAGCCGGTTTCGCGCTTTTTCCAAATCAACTCGTTTTTTTCAATCAAATCCTCAACAGAGGTTTTTCCCATTGCCCATCGTGCCTCCCTGCCATCATCGTGAATCGGCAGTACTTCCGTTCCGTCAGGAGCGGTTAATGGAAAGAACATCGACGGACGGTCAGAGCGAAGGCTATTCTTGCCGTTCTTTTTCAAGAGACGGTCGCGATACGGTCTGTCAGATTCGGCATCTGGCTTACGGTACGCCGCCAATATCGAATCATCGTATTTCTGTCTGAATGGGCGAGATCCAGGAGTTTTCGTAAAACACAACAAATACTCGTGATCTGGCGTGATTGGTACTTTGTTATCGTTCGGGCTATCTACCTTTTTCCAGATAAACGTCGTGACGAAACAAGCTCGTCCAAACACCTCATCGCACAGCACCTTCAGGTATTGCGCTTCGTTGTCGTCAATAGTGATCCACAGCGAACCATCATCTGCTAGCAATCGCCGAATGATCTCCAGCCGGTCGCGCATCAGCCCCAGCCAAATGGAGTGTTCTAATCCATCGTCGTACTGCTTGAACGCGCTGCCTGTGTTGTAAGGCGGGTCAATGAACACGCACTTCACCTTCCCCGAGAAATCTTGCTCGAGAGCCTTCAGCGCCAGCAGGTTATCTCCGAAGATCAGCCTGTTATCGAAGATATCGTTCTCTGTAACGCGATGCTGGGCGTGGTACGACTTGTCCGGGTCTTCGAGCAGAATGCGCGGCTCCAGCTTGGGGCGCTTTTCCTTGCCGATCCATGTCAGTTCTAGTTTTTGCTTGCTCATGGCATCGCTCTCATAGTTGGGGGGCCTTGCCCGACAAGTAGTCGAGCAGGCGCTTGCGCGGATAGGCATCCGCCGCAGTATCGATATTGCGCAGAGTGGGTAGCGTTGGATCGGCGGTCAGCGCGAAATGCGTTTCCATCAGGTCGGCCATGAACGAGGCGACGCTGCCCTGATTGCGGAAGTAGGCCAGTGGCCCCTCGCCGAGCAGGCGTTGCCGCCCGAGGTCGAAGGTCTGCTGCCGCAACTCGTCGAGCGGCTGGCTGATCAAGCCGGGAATTGCTGCGGCGTCCATGACCGTCGCCGCGCCGATGCGTTGGCGCAGGCGCTTCATCATCACAGCCGTGATGACATGAGTGGCGTGGCGGTAGATCAGCTTTTCTTGGCTGCGCGCCGCCGCCTTCTGCTCGTAGTCGACCACCAGCGTGCGGATGGCCCGGTGGCACAGCACGGCGTTGAGCAGGGCCACGCCGGTCAGGGTGGCCGGGAACAGCGCCTGGTATTCGGCGGATTCCGGATTGGCCAGCCGCGCCGGTTCGCTTTTGAGCCAGACCGCGTAGCGCGGATCGTCCTGGCGCGAGGCGAGCGCGCGCAGCGCCTCGTCGAGCGAAATAGCCTGGAGGCCGGTGGCCGAGGCTTCCGGACGGTAGTGGTAGGCGAAGCCGAGATGCGCGATTTCTTGCCGCAACCGCTCCTGGTTTTCGTCCAGCGAAGCGAAGTTCGCTGTCTGCACTGGGTTCTGGTGGTTGCGCGCCTTGGTGACGCGCTTACCGAACGGGCCGTCCGCCGGGGCCTTGATCAAGGTGAGCATCACCTTGGCATCGTCGATGTTGCTGCCTGGATGCTGGGCCACGAACTCGGCGGCGGACGCGACCGTCTGCGCGCCGTTGATGATCGACAGGCCACGAACCTTGAACTTCCGGAACCCACTGCTGGGGTTCTTTCCCTTCAACTCAATCTCGTCGCAGACCGCCGTCACGCCGTTGTTGAGGTAGAAGAAGCTGCCGGGATCGTCGCGCAGGGTCGTCTTGATGGCCTTGTTGACGTCGGATCGGCTGCTGCCGAGGAAGTAGCGGATGTTGCGCTCGTACAGCGCCTTGCCCTTGTCCTTGTGCAGCGCGACCAGGTCGGTCAAACGGGCGATGCCGTAGTACGTCGTGCGCGGGTTCTCGACCTTCGCGTGCTTCTGCAAGGCGATGTCGGTATGAACCGGCGGATAGGCTTGCTCCGCCAGCAGGTCGCGGGTGATGTCGACTGCCGCGTAGTAGTCCACCTGCTTGTCGAGCCGCTCTTCGTCGAGATCATCGTCGTCCAGCAGCACTTGCAGCGCATCGATGGCCGACTGCGACACACCGTCCCCAGTGTAGGGCACGACCAGTTTGATGCGACTGCACGCATCGAGCGCGCCTTCGATCTCGGCCTTGCGGTTGTGGACGTTCCCATTGAACCCGGTGAAATCCTGCTTCAGCAGCAGCCGGATGCCGGTGCAGAACGATTGTGCTTCATCCTGCTTGAACTGCTCGGATTCCTTCAGCTTGGTTTGCAGGAGGTAGAGCGTTTCCGTGGGGGCGTGGTAGTGGATCGCATCCAGCCCCTTGTCGTTGAAATCGTCCACCACGGAAGCGGCGGCGTCCTTTGGCGTGATGTTGAGCAGCTTGTTCAGGGCGAAGGCGCTGAAGGCACGCGAGAGCTGCTTGGCAGCCTGATCCTCCGGCTTCGCCGCACCCAGGAGGGGCGGAAGGAACGGCACGAAGCGCTCCGCCAGAATCTTCTTCAGGACGGTCATGTGCTGTGGTTCAAGGGCCGCCATGTCAGTGGTACTTCCCGTAGCGGTTCTCGAATGCGGGTTTCGTCCCCTCCAAGATGGTCACGACAGCTTCGTTCAGCCCCGTGTTCTCGATGGCTCCCGATTCGTAGCGGATAGTGGAGTCCGATGCGCGGTCGAATCTTGCGTGGATGATTTGTTCGGCGTCGCACACAACCGCCAAATTGGGGTTGTGCGTGACCATGATGATCTGCCGCTGCTTTTTGGCTTCGGAGAGAACGGGAACGAGCAGACGGAACACCGTCTCGTTGTCAAGATTCTCTTCCGGCTGATCAAGAATGATGGGGGTTTTTCCCTTGTCCACCAGCAAGTAGAAGATCAGCAAGAGCGCGCCACGTTGACCAGGGGACAGTTGCTCGATCTGCGTGTCCTGGAAGAGGAGCGAGTAGCGAGGCTCAAGGAAGTTCAAGCCAAAGATGAGGTCATAGACGGCCGCGGCCGGCTGCCCCTTCTTCAGCAAACTGAATATCCCGGCATCCGAGCCGGAGGCCTTCGCCGCTGCCAAAACCTTCTCCTGCAAGGAGGCAATGAAGGCTAGCGCCCCATCCTTGCTGTTCAGGTCATGGCCATCGAACAATCTTCTGATGGTCGCCGGTGCTTCGTCCTGCCCGCGAAAGTCACCTGCGGTCTGCTTGATCAGAGCAAACAACTGGTCGGCGATGGCGTCGGCGGATGCCGCCAGCGTTGCCTGGAACTGCAGCCTGTAGTCCTCGCGTATCAGGACATTTTTCTGAATCAGGTCTTGCACCGGCTTGAACAGTTCCGCACGTGCACGCCGCTGTGCATCGAGGGTATCGAAGATTTCCCCGGACAACTGCAAACGCCTCGCTTCCAAAACCTTGAGCTGCTGCGGAAGCTCCTCGATCTGCTCGATTCTGGTTTCCAAGCCGACCTTGGTCTCAGGGTCGGTGATTGAGCCGATGAGTTCGTCGCGCTTCGTGTTCCATTCCGCAAGCTGGCGCTGGTAGGCCTCATATTGCTGTTGCGGCGCGTTCAACTTTGCGGTGAAACCTTGCTGGGTTGCAGTGGCGGAATTGAGGACTTCCGCCAGTTTTTCAGCCTCGATCTTTATCTCGCCTTGCTTCGTCGCCAACTCGGTCGATTTTTCTTCCAGAACGGCGGTCTTGATGTCGATGGCGGCAAGATCGGACCAAGCGAAGCCAAGAAGATTGAGATCGTCGGAGACGGTTTTTTCGGCTTGATCGAAAGCACGTTGCAGCAATCTCAACTGCTCACGAATATTTCCTATGGCCTTTTGACGTTTGGCCAGTTCAGTGGTCTCGCCAGCGATCTCTTGGCTGCGCGTCCTGGCCGCTTCCGCCTGTTGACTTGCTGTCGCCAAGCCTTCAGCCGCTTGTTTCTGCTCGGGGCTCATAGCTTCGGTCGGCACCGCAACCTCCGCAGGCTTCAGCTTGTCGTGTTCCTCGATCTGCTTGCTCTTCAGCAGGAGCAGATCAGTGAGTTTTTTCAGTTCAATGGGTTGAAGCTGCTCCTCGATGCGAACGATGGTTGCGTTGGTCGATGTCAGTTCCTTGCGGTATTCACCCAATCGGTTCCTGAGCGATTGCTCCTGCTGCTCGGTCAACTGATCGAAGTCGAGTGCGCCAAGCCTCATTTCTTCGCTCGCATGGGAGAAGATCACTGACCTCAGCTCTTTCTCAAATGCGTTCGACTTACCCGATACGTGCTCATTGCAAAGCTCTTCGAAATAGCCCTGCGGGATGTAGCGAACAAGCTCGGCCTTCTCCTCTGAAGGTGACTCATTCAACGGCCTGGACTCGGTGCTTTCGTCTCGCCAGGTTAGCGTTCCGGTGAAGTGGCGAGCGGGCTCGCCGGTCTTGCCCCAAAAGCGATCCCTCTTCAAGAAGCTGAAGTGCTTGGACTGCTTGGAGTTGCCGAGCGTCGCGATGACATCCGCCAATGCACTCTTGCCACTTCCCTTGTTCCCAATAACGGCGACAAGATCGGGGTTCAGCAGGATGTCACAGCCATGCAGCCACCGCCCAACGCCAGCCTTGTCCCCTGTTTTGGTGATCTCGATCGACTCGATGTAGAAGGTCTTGTTGGACTCGACTTCTTGAACCTTGGGCGGCTTGTCACCAATGAAGGAGCGTTTCGCTGGCTCAAGAATGGCTTGCTTGAGGCCGTGGAACGTCGGGTCGGCTTTGATCCACGTCCTTTTCCCGGAGGGGAAGTCGCCATAGCCCCGCTTGTTGTTGTCGCCAGGTGTTCCAACGAAGCAGTGGGCGTCGCTTCCTGAGACTGCCAAGCGCGGAATATTATTCAGACCTGCTTGAAAATTCTTGAACCACTTGGCGTTGCCGGCTGTCTGCTCGCCAACAAATGCGCCACGCAGGTCGGTGTCTCGTGTCTCGAAGATCGGAGAAGTTTGAAAGAGGTTCATGGCATAGGCGTAGTGCTCTTGCCACCCAACCTCGGCCAGTCCGTCATTCGTATCAAACGGCATAAGGCCAATCGCGTGCTCGTTCGGGACCTTCCGAATCGCTTCCCTGTATGAGTCAGCGTTGATCTCCGCAATCACCGCCCCAGCAAGCAGAGCCTTCTCGTCGGAAGCATCTACATCGGCCTTTTTGAAGCCGTGATGCTTCAACTTGTCCTCGCCGACCTTCCTGGCAAGCTCTCTCAACGCAGGCTCGGAAAGTGGCCTGTCCACTAACTCAATGCGCAAGGCAGATATGAAATCCCTGAGCACCTGTTCATCGACCTCGTTCGAGAACAGTACGTGTGCATTCAGTCGCCCCTTCATTGGCGCGGCAAGCCGAAGTTCGATCCCTGGAAGGACGGTTTTTTTCAGGACGGGGGCGTCCTCGTCCTTGAGGCGCTTTCGTAGTGCAAGCCAGCCGTCAAAGGTCCAGTAATCCATGATCGCGAACACAGCCGGTTCTGCCTTGTTCATGGCTTCGATCATTTCATCGACCAGCTTCTTGCTCTTTGCAGAAGAGAGATCGACATCGAACCTATCTCCCGACCAATGAAACGATGCTGGTGTATGGACATGCAGATCCCACTGCCGCCAAATTGCACCCCGAGAAATATCTCTTTTTGTAATCATGTCAGCCCCCACTCGATAGTGAACAGCGTGCGCTCTTCCACCCGTTGATGGAGCTGCACCTCCAACTGACTGATCAAGTCGTTGCGCTGCGCTTCGACCTCATCCTGCCGATTGAACAGTTCCCGCCGCAGCTTGCTGCGCTTGCCTTCCAGTTCGCGCTGCTTCTTCTGCCATGACAGTTTTTCTTCCAGCGTGGGCGAGGTGGCTGCCGTGCGGCGAACTTCCTTGATCTCGCGGTCGATCTCCTTGATTTCTTGCTCAAGGCCGAGTTTCAGGTCATCGGCCCAGGCGTCCAACTTCTGCACTTCCTGCTCGAAGTAGCCAAGGTTGCGTTGGTTGATGTCGCGCAGCAGCTCCGTCTTGCGGGTTGCCACGTTGGCTACCAGCGTGGCGTCGCCTGCGTTATTGAACAGGCTCGCTGCCTGCGTGGTCGCGGGCAGGCGCAGCAGCTTCTCCGGGTCTTCTTCGTCCAGCGACACGCCGTCAGTAGTGGTGGCTGCAACCAAGAGATGCTGCTCCTGATTGCCCAGGGCTTCGACGACAAGCAGCTTGAGCGTGAGCCAACCAGCCTTGCCGCGATACGGCTCCAGGGTGCTGACCTTGCTGCCATAGCCTTCATAATCGAACACCAGCTTGGCCCCATCGAGCGTGCGGGTCTTGGCCTGCTGCGCGATCCACAGCGCCAGCGGATGATTGATGCGGTACAGGTGCGCGTCACCGGAGCGGCGTGGCAGTTCGTAGCGCCCCAGTTCGATGCCTTCAATGCTGCTGCCTTCGATGCCATCCGGCGCGCGCCACAGGTGAAAGCCGTCGTCATCGAAGCTGGCGCAATCGCCCAACTCTGCCCGACTCAAGTCCATCAGCATCCGCTCGAAGCGGCTGCGGGCGCTGCGGCTGTCCTCGGCGCGGACGCGGAGTTTGTCCTGCACTTCCTCATCGAAGTTCTCCAGCAAAATCTGTCGGGTCTTGACCATCGCTTCGCTGATCTCGCCGGAGAGGTCGAGTTGGAGCTGTTCGAAGCTGGCCTTGATTTCGCTCGGGTTGCGGCAGTTCTGATAGATGTCAGCGATGCGGCGTTCAAAGTCCACGCCGGAGCCAATCGTGCCCAGCACTTCATCGCTGGCCCCGAACACGCCGTCGAACAGTTGGAATTTCTGCTCCAGCAGTTCGTACACGCGGGCGTCGGCCTCGTTGCTGCGATCCACGAAGTTGACCACTACCACGTCGTGCTTCTGCCCATAGCGGTGGCAGCGCCCAATGCGCTGCTCAATGCGCTGCGGGTTCCACGGCAGGTCGTAGTTGATGACCAGTGAGCAGAACTGCAGGTTGATGCCTTCCGCGCCCGCTTCGGTGGCAATCATCACCGTGCCGCGTTCCTTGAAGTGCTCGACCAGTGCGGCGCGCGTGTCGGCGGTCTTGGAGCCGGTGATGTGGTCAGTGCCTTCGTGGCGTTTGAGCCAGTCCTTGTAGATGGCCTGCGCGCGGGCGTCGCTGTTGGTGCCGTTGAAGAGGACGATGCCGTCGCCGTAGGACGTGTCCGCCAGCAGGCTCAGTAGGTAATCCTGCGTGCGCCTGGATTCGGTGAAGATGATGGCCTTCTTGGCCGCGCCCAGCCGATTCAGTTCGGCGAATGCTTTGTCCAAGGCCGTGAGTAGCGCCTTGCCTTTGGCGTTGTCGCGGATACTGGTGGCCAGCGTTTTGAAGTGGCGCAGCTCGTCGATCTCGTTGGAGATGGCGGTGCGCTCCTCTTGGCTAGGCCCGGCCGCATCCGCTGCCGGGTCGTCCTCGCCGTCGGCGAAATCCTCTGCGCCGCTTTCGTCAGCAACCTCATCGAGCGACTCGTAGTCCTCGTCCAGCTCGTCCGTCAGATCGACCACCGGCGATGCATCGAGCACGCCTTGCAGGCGCTTGGCCATCGTTTCCAGCGCGCCCGCAATGGCGTGCGTGCTGGACGCGAGCAGCTTCCACAAGACGAGGGAGATCAGTTGCCGCTGGCTTTGCGGCAGCGCTTGCAGGTTGGGGCGGCGCAGGTAGTCGGCGACGAGGCGGGACAGTTCCTGCTCCTCGTTTGACGGGGTGAATTCCTGCACGATGGCCTTGCGCGCCGTGTAGGAGACGTAAGGCTGCACCTGCTTGCGCAGGGTGCGTTTGCAGACGGTGGCCAGCCGTTCGCGCAATGCTCCGAAGGCTTGATCGCGCCCGCTGGAGGTGAATTGCGCGCGGAAGCTGTCAAGGTCGCCGAATACACGATCATCGATAATGCTGACGAGACCATAGAGTTCCACCAGCGAGTTCTGCAAGGGTGTGGCCGTGAGCAGCACCTTGGAATGGACGTGCGCCATTGCGTCCTTGAGCGTCTTGGCGATGACGTTGCTGGTCTTGTAGACGTTGCGCAGGCGATGGGCCTCGTCCAAGACGACCAAGTCCCACTCGATTTCCTTGATATCTTTGGCCTTGGCCTTGGCGAACTGATAGGAGCAGATGATCGGGCCGGATTCCGACAGAAAGGGGGCCTGCTGCCCCTGTTTGCGGGCCGCGTTGTAACTCTTGGCTTCGAGGATTAGCCCCTGCAGACTGAACTTGTCCTGCAGTTCCTGATGCCACTGCTTGCGCAGGTTGGCCGGGACGATGATGAGCACCTTGCGCCGTCTCTCCGCCCAGCGCTGTGAAATCACCAAGCCTGCCTCGATGGTTTTGCCAAGACCCACTTCGTCGGCCAGTATGACGCCACGCGAAAGCGGGTTGCGGCAGGCAAAAAGGGCGGCGTCAACCTGATGCGGGTTGAGATCGACCTGCGAATCGACCAGTGTCGAGGCCAGCGATTCAACGGTGTCGCCCGCCGCGCGACGGGTGAGCAGCCACGCGACGTACTGGCTTTGATACGGCGTCAAAGGTTGCTGCGTCGTCAACGGTGATTCTCCCCTTGTCCTGTCCCGGACTTGATGTGGTGGCAAGTGTGGCAAAAACTCACTCAAGCCCCCGGCTTCTGCTTGTTGGTGCTTTCGGCAATCCAGCGCTCAAGATCAGAACGACAGAAGCGCCAGGTTCCCCCCAGCTTGAACGCGGGAATCTCTCCCTTTTGAGCCAGGCGATAGACCGTCCTTTTTCCTGCTTTGAGGTAAACCGCCACCTCTTCAAGTGTGAGGATTTCGTTTTCGGCATCAGTCATCTGCAAACCTTCTCGGTTGGTCTTTCATAGCCTTAGTTTGCCAAGTCTGCTCAATTCTACTAACGAACACTTGTTGCAGGCCACTATTCAGTTGGCGAGTTTCGAAGCTCTCGATAACCCGGTTACCGCGCAGTTCCTATTGTTTGCAGCATGAAGTCGCCCTGATCTCCACGATCAAGCCATTGCTGATCACACAGGAATGGCGCGATGTTGGCTCCGGTCTGGCAGCGCGCCGCGCATCGCGGCGTGCCCATTTTTCTCGTGACGGCCCTGCTGCTGGGTCAGTCCCCGATGGCGTTGGCCGAGTCCCCCGCACAGCGCCAGGAGCTGGTCGCCGCGCTGCGCCAGCTCGATGCGCTGGAGCGCACCGTAGCCGACAGCGCCGCGCGTGCCCCCATCCAGCCGGGCGAGCGCTACCACTTCGATTACCCGCGGCTGCTGGCTGACCTGGCGCGCGTGCGCGCCGGCATCCAGGCCCATCTCACACCGTCGCGTGCCCAGCCGCGCGACCCCTCCGAACTGGCCGGCGACTACCGCACCGAGCGGGCCGCCTCGCCATCGCCGACGACTACGGAAGCCAAGCAATGAACGGCGCCCAGGTCTCGGCATTTCAAGCCAACAGCGGCATCGCACCTTCGGCGATGGCGACCGTCCTGGTCGGCGTCGTGTTCGCGGTCCTGCTCGTGTGGGGCGTCTGGGCCATCCGAACGGCCTACGTGGGGTGGTCCGAGAGCCGCCTCAACCAACGCCAGTTCCTCGGAGTCTGCATCCGCTTCGTCGCGATGTACCTCGTCCTGAGCTTCTTCCTCCTCTCCTGACCTGAAAGGCACGACCATGCAAAACCGCATCCTCCATTCCCGTCTTGCCCAGCGCGCCGCTGTGGCACTGGGCGCCGCCGCGCTGCCCGCGCTGTCGTTTGCGCAAGGCTTGCCGCAGTTGGAGAACCCGACGCGCGGCACCGGCAACGGCATCATGGAAACGATCAGGAACTACGGCTACGACATCATCATGCTCGTGGCGCTCCTGGTCGTGGCGTCGATGTTTATCGGCGTCTGCTACCACGCCTACGGGACCTACGCGGAAATCCACACCGGCCGCAAGACCTGGGGCCAGTTCGGCCTCACCGTCGCGATCGGTGCCGTGCTGCTCGTGATCGGCATCTGGTTGCTCACCGAAGCCACCGGCATCCTGTAAGGCGAGGCCGGTATGTCCGAGCAGCAGCACGTCCGTGCGGACGGGACGGTCACGTTCCTTCCGCACCGGCTCAACCGCCATCCCGTTGTTGTGCGCGGCCTGACCGCCGACGAGCTGTGGATCTGCTGCGGCCTGTCCGGCGCCGCCGGCCTGCTGGTCGGCGCGCCGCTGTCCTGGGCGTTCCGCACGATCGCCATCGCGCCGACGTTCGTCGTCCTGGGTGTGGCCCTGGGCGTCTTCATCGGCGGCGGCATCCTGCGCCGGCTCAAGCGCGGGCGTCCCGACACCTGGCTGTACCGGCAACTGCAATGGCGCATCGCCACGCGCCATCCGCTGATGGCGGGCTGGGTGAGCGGCCACGTGCTGATCTCGCGCTCCGGCTTCTGGACCACCCGAAGGTCTGCCTCAAGGGGGACACGATGAGCCGCTTCAAGAACGAGATCACCCACCTGCAGGCGCACATCAAGACGCTTCGCCTGGGTGCTGGCGCGCTTGTCATCGTCGCCCTAGTCATGGGCGGTGGATGGTGGAGCGCGCCGCGCGACCTGACCATCCACGTCCCGCCCGACCTGCGCTCCGGCAGTACCCGCAAGTGGTGGGAAGTGCCGCCCGAATCGGTCTATGCGTTCACGTTCTACGTGTTCCAGACCCTCAATCGCTGGCCGACGAACGGCGAAGAGGACTACCCGCGCAACCTCCATACGCTCTCGCCGTATCTCACCCCGTCCTGCCAGGCCTTCCTGCGCGCGGACTACGACTACCGCCGCAGCACGGGCGAACTGCGCCAGCGCGTGCGCGGGATTTATGAAATCCCCGGCCGCGGCTACGGCGACGACCCCACGGCGCGCGTGCGCGTGGTCTCTGACCGCGACTGGGTGGTGACGCTCGACATCACCGCCGACGAGTACTACGGCGCCGAGCAGGTCAAGCGCGCGCTCGTGCGCTACCCGGTGAAGGTCACGCGGGTGGACGTCGATCCCGCCCGCAACCCGCTCGGCCTGGCGCTGGACTGCTACGACGGTGCGCCCCAGCGCATCAGCGCCCCGGAGCCGACGCGCCCGGCGCCTGGCGGCCTGTCTCCGCAAGCGCCCCAAGGAGGAAACACCCCATGAAGCATCCTGTACTCGTGCTGCTGGGGCTGCTGGCCGCGGCCGCGGCACCCGTCTCCCATGCTGTGGAGATTCTGCGCTGGGAGCGCATGCCGCTGGCGGTGCCGCTGAAGGTCGGCCAGGAGCGCATCGTGTTCATCGACCGGAACGTCCGCGTGGGCGTGCCTGCGGGCGTGGGCGAACGCCTGCGCGTGCAGAGCGCGGGTGGCGCGGTGTACCTGCGGGCCAGCGAGCCGATCGAGCCCACACGGCTGCAATTGCAGGACGCCGACACGGGCGCGCTGATCCTGCTCGACATCGCGGCCGAGCCGCCCAAGGACGGCGAAGCCGAGCTGGAGCCGGTGCGCATCGTCGAGGGCAGCAGCACCCTGACGCGCTATGGCGATCAGGCAGGCGGTGCCGATGAGGCCCCGGCGCGCGCCCAGGGCCAGGCAGTCGCTCGGGCTGCGCGGCGCGAGACGCCGATTCCGGTCGTCCTGACGCGCTTCGCTGCGCAGAACCTCTACGCGCCCCTGCGCACCGTGGAGCCGCTGCCCGGCGTCATGCGGGTGAACCTGCGCCGCGACCTCGACCTCGGCACGCTGATCCCGACGCTGCCGGTGCGCGCGGTCGCGCTCGCGTCGTGGCGTCTGGAAGACCAGTGGGTCACCGCCGTGCGTCTGATCAACAGCAGCAGCGGCTGGGTCACGCTCGACCCGCGCGTTCTGCAAGGCGATTTCCTCACCGCCACCTTCCAGCACGAAGCGCTCGGCCCCCGCGGGACGCCCGAGGACACGACCGTCCTGTACCTGGTGACGCGCGGGCGCGGCCTGGCGCAGTCAGTGCTGCCGGCGATCCACCGCTTCGACCCGGCTGCGCACCTGCCACAGCCGGAAGCTGAAGCCGGCGACGGCAAGGAGACCCGCCATGCGCAGTAACGGCTTGCTCAAGTGGCTGATGATCCCGGTCGCCTTGCTGGTGCTGTTCGTTGCCATCCGGCTGTTCTCCGGCGGAAGCACGTCGGCACCGCCCGCCGCGGATGCCGGCTCCAAGCTCACGCCGGAGGAAATGAAGGCGTTGGGCATCGAAGGCGATACCCCCCGCGATACCGTGGCAACGCTCGTCGCCCAGGTGAAGCAGTTGCGCACCGAGCTTCAGACCGCGCTGACCGACAACAAGTCGCAGCGCGAGGAAAACCAGCGGCTGCGCCAGCGCGAGAATTCCATCGATCAGCGCATCAATTCGGCCCTCGAATCCGAGCGCTCCAACCTGCGCCGCGACCAGGAACAGGCGGCCAGTGCGCGCCAGCAGACCGAAGGGCTGCTCGCCGACCTGCAGCGGCGTCTGGACAGCATCGGTGGGCGCGGCGGCGGCCATGCCGATCTGCCCGTGGGCCTGGGGCTGCGCGATGGCGACGAGGCCGGCATGGAAGGCGGCATGCGCTGGGTCGAACCGGATGATGCGAAGAAGGCCGAGGGCCGCAACAACGGTCGTGGCGCGGGCAGCGGCATGAGCTTCCCGACGAGCTTCGGCCCGGCGCAAAGCACGCTGGAAACCACCGCGGAAACCGTGGCGAACGCCGGCGCACGTACGGCAGGCGTCAAGAGCGCCAAGCCGGTCTATACCGTGCCGACCAACTCGACACTGATGGGGTCGGTCGCGATGACGGCGCTGATCGGCCGCGTGCCGATCGACGGGACGGTGAACGATCCGTACCCCTTCAAGGTGCTGGTCGGGCCGGACAACCTCACGGCCAATGGCATCGACATTCCCGACGTGGCCGGTGCCGTGTTCAGCGGAACCGCCTCGGGCGACTGGACGCTTTCATGCGTGCGCGGTCAGGTGCGGAGCATCACCTTCGTCTTCCACGACGGCACGATCCGCACGATCCCCGAAGACCGCGAAGGCAATCAGCAGAACAACCAGCAGCGCGACGGCCTGGGCTGGATCAGCGACCCGCACGGCATCCCCTGCGTCAGCGGCGAGCGGCGCAGCAACGCCCAGCAGTACCTCGGCTCCCAGGCCCTGATCACCGCGGCCGGCGCCGGCGTGGCCTCGCTCATCGAAAGCGACAGCGGCCGCATGTCCTACGTCGGCCCGGACGGCGCCATCGGCACCGTGGGCATCAGCGGCCAGGAAGCAGTCGGCCAGATCCTCGCGGGCGGCGTGCGGGACATGTCGGCCTGGGTCAACAAGCTCTATGGCCAGGCCTTCGCCGCCGTGTATGTGCAGCCTGGCGCCAAGGTCGCCGTCCACCTCGAAAAGCCGCTCGCCATCGATCACGACCCCGAAGGCAGGCGCGTCGATCACCGTGCAGGAGAAAGCCATGCGCTCGAACTCGATTAAGGGCCTCGCGCTGGCCCTCGCCGTCGTCGTGCTCGGCGGCTGCGCCACCAGCAAGGAAGAGCTGCTGACCCATAGCGACCGCACCATGATGGACGTCTGGCAGCAGGAAACGGGTGGCGGCGGCAGTGGCACCGGCCAGGTCGCCCGCCGGCAGTTGCTCGACGCGCGCCAGAGCCTGCGCCGGCCGCTGACCGACGCCAATGTGCAGGCCGCGCCCGCCGAGCAGATGCGCTACACGCGCACGGCGCAGAGCGAGGTCTATCGCCAGTTCCAGCGCCTGCCCAATCCCGATCTCGTCATGTACGTGTACCCGCACCTGGCGGGCACGGACCCCGTGCCGGTTCCGGGCTACACGACGGTCTTCCCGCTGTACCAGCGCGTGCAGTACGCCATGCCCGGTGAACGGCTGGAGGACTATTGATGCGCTGGGAACTTCCCTGGCCGAAGCTGGCCGCATCCGGCACCGGCGACGAAGAGAAGCCGGACGGCTGGCAGCGCCACGTCGAGGCCTTGCGCCAGGCCGGCGTCCCCGAACCCGGTGCAGCGGTCCAGGGCCGCAGGCCGGCGACGGTAGCCGACGAGCAGGCGCTGTACGACGTCGCACCGTCGTTCGCGGAACTGCTGCCTTGGGTGGAGTTCCTGCCGCAGTCGAAGTCCATGCTGCTGGAGGATGGGCAGTCGGTCGCTGCCTTCTACGAGCTGGTGCCGCTGGGCACCGAGGGCCGGGAACCCGGCTGGCTCGCGCATGCCCGCGACGCCTTGGAGAACGCGCTCCAGGACTCATTCGATGAGCTGGACGAAAACCCCTGGGTGCTCCAGCTCTACGCCCAGGACGAGCCCAGCTTCGACCAGTACATGCAGACCCTGCGCGACTACGTGCAGCCGCGCGCCCGCGATACCGCGTTCACCGAGTTCTACCTGCGCTTCTTCGGCCACCACCTGCGCGCGGTCGCCAAGCCGGGCGGCCTGTTCGAGGACACGGTGGTCACGCGGCTGCGCTGGCGCGGCCAGACGCGGCGGGTGCGCATGGTGATCTATCGCCGTGCCACCGGGCAGGCAAGCCGCCGCGGCCAGACGCCCGAGCAGATGCTGAACATCGTTTGCGACCGCCTGTGCGGCGGCCTGGCGAACGCCGGCATCCAGGCACGGCGCATGGTCGCAGCCGACGTCCACGACTGGCTGCTGCGCTGGTTCAATCCGCGCCCCGCGATGCTCGGGCCGAGTGCAGAGGACCGGGAGCGCTTCTACGCGCTGGCGCGCTACCCCGACGAGGCCGAGGACGGCGAAATCGAGCTGGCGAGCGGGCGGGATTTCAGCCAACGCCTGTTCTTCGGCCAGCCGCGCTCCGACGTGGCGCACGGCACCTGGTACTTCGACGGCATGCCGCACCGGGTTCTGATCACCGACCGTTTGCGCATGCCGCCTGGCACCGGACACCTGACCGGTGAGACCCGCAAAGGCGATGCCATCAACACGCTGTTCGACCAGATGCCAGAAGACACCTTGATGTGTCTTACCATGGTCGCCACGCCGCAGGATGTGCTGGAAGCGGATCTCAACCACCTGGCGAAGAAGGCCGTGGGCGAGACGCTGGCGTCGGAACAGACGCTCAAGGACGTGCAGGAAGCTCGCTCGCTGATCGGCAGCGCGCACAAGCTCTACCGCGGGACGCTGGCGTTCTACTTGCGGGGGCGTGACGAAGCCGAGCTAGACCGGCGCGGCCTGGACCTGGCGAACGTGATGCTCAACGCCGGCTTGCAGCCGGTGCGCGAGGACGACGAGGTGGCGCCGCTCAACAGCTACCTGCGCTGGCTGCCGTGCTGCTACAACCCCGGCCAGGACCGGCGCAAGTGGTACACCCAACTGATGTTTGCCCAGCACGCGGCGAACCTGGCGCCGGTGTGGGGCCGTGCCCAGGGCACGGGGCACCCCGGCATCACGATGTTCAATCGCGGTGGCGGGCCGATCACCTTCGACCCGCTCAACCGCCTGGACCGGCAGATGAACGCCCATCTGTTCCTGTTCGGCCCTACCGGCTCGGGCAAGTCAGCGACCCTCAACAACCTCTTGAACCAGGTCACGGCCATCTACCGGCCGCGGCTGTTCATCGTGGAGGCCGGGAACTCCTTCGGCCTGTTCGCAGACTTCGCCCGGCGCCTGGGCCTGACCGTGAACCGCGTCAAGCTGGCTCCTGGCTCGGGCATCAGCCTCGCGCCATTCGCCGATGCGCGCCGGCTGATCGAAACGCCGAGCGACGTGCAGACCCTCGATGCCGATGCGCTGGACGAGGACCTGCCGCCGGATGCTTCGGCCATGGAGGCGGACGAGCAGCGCGACGTGCTCGGCGAACTGGAGATCACGGCACGGCTGATGATCACCGGAGGCGAGGACAAGGAAGAAGCCCGGATGACGCGCGCAGACCGCTCGCTGATCCGCCAGTGCATCCTCGACGCCGCCGAGCACTGCGTGGCCGAGAAGCGCACGGTGCTCACGCGCGACGTGCGCAACGCGCTGCGCGCTCGGGGCCAGGACCCGACGCTACCCGAGATGCGCCGCGTGCGGCTGATGGAGATGGCGGACGCGATGGACATGTTCTGCCAAGGCACCGACGGCGAGATGTTCGACCGCGATGGCTCTCCGTGGCCCGAGGCAGACATCACCCTGGTCGATCTGGCGACCTACGCGCGGGAGGGCTACAACGCGCAGCTCTCCATCGCATACATCAGCCTGATCAGCACGGTGAACAACATCGCCGAACGAGACCAGTACCTGGGCCGGCCTATCGTCAACGTCACAGACGAAGGACACATCATCACCAAAAATCCATTGCTTGCGCCCTACGTGGTCAAGATCACAAAAATGTGGCGCAAGCTCGGGGCCTGGTACTGGCTGGCTACACAAAATATCGACGATCTGCCGCGCGCTGCAGAGCCCATGCTCAACATGATCGAGTGGTGGATCTGTCTCAGCATGCCCCCCGATGAGGTCGAGAAGATCGCGCGGTTCCGCGAACTTTCGCCCGCGCAGAAGGCGCTGATGCTGTCGGCACGCAAAGAAGCGGGGAAATTCACCGAGGGCGTCATCCTCTCCAAGAGCATGGAAGTGCTGTTCCGCGCCGTGCCGCCGAGCCTGTACCTCGCGCTCGCGCAGACCGAACCCGAAGAGAAGGCCGAGCGATACCAGCTCATGCAGCAGTACGGCTGCACCGAACTCGAAGCCGCCTTCCGGGTCGCCGAGAGGATCGACCAAGCGCGCGGCATCGAGTCGCCGGCCTTGGAACTGTCGTAAGCCGGAGAGTGCCATGGAGCAGAAACGTCCTTCCATCCCGATGCAGGTCCAAGCGTTCCGTCGCCGCCACGTGCGGCCCCGCTGGCCTTGGGCCTTGGCCGCTGCACTGGTCGCGCTGCTGCTGATCTGGGGCGTGTCCCGGTCGCCCGACGAATCCTCGCCGCAGCCGTCCACGCCGGTCAGCACGGCCCAGGTCGCCGGGCCGCCCTGGCAGATGGGCAACGCCGAAGGCCGCTTCACGCTGACGCTTTATGCCGACCTGGAATGTCCGTTCTGCCGGGAGTACTTCCCGCAGCTCAAGCGCTGGGTCGGCAACAACACCGACGTGGCACTGCAATGGCACCACCAGCCGCTGGCCGCGCACGAGCCCGCCGCGTCGGCCGAGGCGCGCCTGGTCGAGTGCGCCGCCGAAGCGGGCGGACATGCCGCGTTCTGGCAAGCCGTCGAGTGGGTCTATGCCCACACGCGCAGCGATGGCCAGGGCCTGCCCGATGGCCTGCGCTACCCCGAATCGACGCCGGCCGTCGAGCAGTGCCTGGCGAGCGAGCGGGCCGATGCGCTCATCCGCGCCCAGGCCGCGGAAGCCACCAAGAGCGGCGTGAACGCCACGCCGTCGCTGCGGCTGCTCGATCGCCAGACGGGTCAGGCCATCCTGCTGCAGGGGCCGATCGAGGGCGATGCCTTGCTCTCGGCCATGGACATGCTGGCAGCCGAGGACCCGACCAGTGACGTGGCGGCCTCGCCCGCCACCCCCACATCCGAAATGCCTGCCGACGCTGTCGGCGACATGCCCAGGTAGCCCTCGGTCTTGGAGGCTACGGCGCGGCTTGCCACGCTGACCGCGACCCGTTCGCTTCGCATCCTGGCTGCGGACAATCACCGCTGCGCGGTGGTGGATGCACCTTGTTCCGCTATTTCCATCCCCAGGAGGGCTTGCCCTCCCAGGGGGGGCGCCCTCCGTTCACATTCTGGAGGTTTGCCCATGTCTCTCGTCGCCAATGACTCCTGCGTGGAGCCACGTTTTGCACCAGCGTCCCAATCCGATGACTGGATCATCCGGCAAGCCATCGCGCTGCTGGAGCAGCGTGTCTTCAAGAAGGGGCCATCCCTCGAACGGCCCGCCGCCGTCAAGGACTACTTGAACCTGAAGCTGGCAGCCGAGCCCAACGAAGTCTTCGCCATCGTGTTCCTCAACAGCATGCACGAAGTGCTGGCCTACGAACCGATGTTCAAGGGCACGGTCCATTCGACCACGGTGCATGCGCGCCCGATCCTGCAGCGCGCCTTGGAACTGAACGCCGCCGCGGTCATTCTTTCGCACCAACACCCTTCGGGCTGCACGGAGCCGTCAAGCGCGGACCGCGCGTTGACCCAAACGCTGAGGGCTGCGTTGTCGCTGATCGACGTGAGGGTGCTGGATCACCTCATCGTCGGCCAAGGCACGCCGTACTCGTTCGCGGAATCCGGCCTGCTGTAGCAACGGCATCGGCTCCTTGATCCACGCGGAGGCTTCGGCCTCCGCTTTTTCATGGGCGCGAGACAAGCAGGTATGCGGGCGGTGCGCGATGCGCATTGTTTGTTGGGGCCGCATCGGCTTCGCGTTTGACTACTGCTCTGATCAACTTCAAGGGCGCGCGACATGCCAGCATCTCTTTCCAGGTTCGCGTCAGGCTGGCGAACTCTCGGCCTGGCCGTTGCGCTGCCGGCCGCGCTGGCCGTTTTCAGCCCGGCCGCCTTCGCCGCAGACGTGGTGGTCGTCACCGACAGCCGCCACCCGTTCAAGACCATGGGTGGCGAGCGGCTGATCGAGCTGGACGAGCCCCACCGGATTGAAGCGGAGCTTTCAGCGGAGCTGCCCAACGACCCCGAGCAGGCGACGGCCATCGTCAAGCGCCGGCTGTCCAGCGGCGGCACCGACCTCCAGCGCCGCCTCGCTTCCGCGTACCAGGGCGTCACAGACGCTTGGAGCCTGGGCATCACCAGCCTCCCGGCCGTCGTGGTGGACCAGCGCTACGTGGTCTATGGCGAGCCGGACGTGGCCCGCGCCGTCGCGCGCATCGAACAGCACCGGAGGCCTCAGCCATGATCCGAGCATTCGACCTGATGCGCCGCCTGCGCGCTGGCGTGGCGTCCGTGCTGCTGCTCAGTGCCACCGGCAGCTACGCCCTCAACACCGCCACCATCGTCGGCTCGGTGGCGTCGCCCGACTGCCTCGAATACCGCGTCGTCGGCATCTGCTACTGGCTCTACTGCACCTGGACCGGCTGCACGGTGCGCACATCCATCAAGGTGCGCCACTACATCCCCGATGCGGTGGTGTCGTCGTACTCGAACACCGGCGAAAACCCCTGGGTCGAAGTCCGGGCGATGAGCACGCCCAACCCGTCTGCCCAGGCGGGCGGCGACGGGACGACGAACGAGGACCACGAAAACAACCTCGCCAAGTTCAAGAACGCCGACGTGATCGGCCACCCTGGTGTCGAGGTGTTCAACCAGTTTGTCTCATCGTCGGGCTACTTCTGCGAGGGCGCGGGTACGGCGTTCATGCCGTACTTGCTCAGCACCTTGGACACGCTGGCCTGGCGCTACAACGTGCCCGAGATGGCCTACCCGGAAGCGCTGATTCCGGGGCTGCGCGAGGTCGGCGCACGTACCACGATGAACCTCTGGGGCAATGTGTATCCGCGTGGCGGCTTCCTGCACCAGACCGACGACCACAAGGCCGGTGCAGTCGTCGCCCAGCGTGCGGGTGATGTCGTCACGCGCCGCGGGCAGATCCACGTCTATCAGCCGCTGCTCGCCAACTCGCGGCCCGGCTACTGGCCGGCCGGCGCGCTGATGGAAGGCGATGCCTCGACAGGCAAGTGGCAGGAACTCACGCCCGTCCTGTCTTCCTCCTGCACGGTCTTCCCACGCAGCGGCTTCCTGACACAGGCCCAACAAGGCGACTACGCCTGGGCGTTGTGGCGGCCCTATGCGTGCTGCGAACGCCGCGGCCAGGTGTTCCTCGGCAGCGTCGATTTCTATTGAGGGTACGGCAATGAAACGTCCAGAACTGATGAACCTCCCCGCCCAAGCTCGTCGTCTGCTGCGTCCGACAGCGCTGGCCGGGGCGCTCACCTTGGGCTGCGGCCTCGCATGGGCGCAGGCTGGATTCCAGACCAGCGGCCCCATCCTCGGCGACGAGGTGATGTATTCGATCGGCGGCGGCAGCGCGGTGTCGATGGGGCGTGCGGCCGGCATGCGCTCGATCGGTGTCGGCGTTGGCTGGAACAGCAACCTGATCTGCGGCGACATGAGCATCCAGACGACGTTGCGCAACCAGCTCAACGGCATCACCAACGGCTTTCAGCAGATCATGAGCAACGTGATCCAGAGCGCCACAAGCGCCGTGGCGTCGCTTCCCGCACTGATCATCCAGCGGGCCGATCCCGGCCTCTACAACCTGCTGACCAATGGCGTGCTGCAGGCACGGCTGGACTTCGACCGCTCCAAGCTGGCGTGCCGCGCCATGGCCGAGAAGATGGCCGACATGGCAGGTGGCCAGTTGGGCTGGAGCCAGATGGCTGAGGGCATGGCGCTGCGCGACGCGGTGTCGAGCACTGACGCCGTGTCGGCGATCGAACAGGCCGAGACGCGGCGCGGCAACGACGGCGTGCCCTGGGTGGGCGGCAGCAATGCCGGCGGCGCGGGCCAGCGTGCGATCCGGGTGGTCGGTGACGTGACCCGCGCCGGCTACAACCTTGTCAACGGCCGCGGCGTGACGGACACGTCGTCCATCGCGCCAGCCAGTTGCGCAAGCCTGTCCTGCCAGACCTGGACGTCGCCCCAGCAAGCGGTTGAATGGGCGACGCGGGTGCTCGGGGAACAGGAGCAGCGCACCTGCGATTCCTGCACAAAGACCGAGACGGTGCCCGGGGTCGGGCTGACGCCGCTGATCCAGGAGGAATACGAGACGAAGCTGGAAGCCCTTCAGGAGCTGATCTCGGGGACGCGCAACACCACGTTCGAGAACCTGCGCGCGGCCGGCAGCGCGTCGCTGCCCATCACGCGCGGCGTCATCGAGGCGCTGCGCGACGAACCGGATCAGGACCTGCTGGCACGCCGCCTGGCGTCGGAGGTCGCACTGTCGTCCGTCTTGGAGAAGGCATTGCTGCTCCAGCGGACCCTGTTGACCGGGAAGAAGGAACCCAACGTGGCGGCGAACCAGTTGGCGGTCGATGCGGTGAACCACGAGAGCGACACGCTCGACCAGGAGATCCGCAACCTCAAGACCGAACTGGAGTTGCGGCGCGAGTTGGCGAACAACTCGCCGATGGCCATCATCCAGCGCCACGGCACGCGTGCGGCGGGCTCGCGCGGCATCTACGAGGGCGATCCGGTTCCCGACCGCCTCGACCGGCTCCAGAGGGGCAATCCGGGAGGCAACCCATGACCCCGGTGAGTTCCAGTTGGCTGCGGCCGCGCTGGCTGTTCAGCCGGCGCGCGGCGAAGACGCTGCTGTGGACGGCGGTACTCGTTGCCGCTGCCGTGGGCGCCAACATCGTCGGCATCTATCTCGTCGGCAGCGTGGCCGGCTGGGAGCAGTGGCTGGCGGCCGCGTCGGGCTACTTCCTGGTATGGCGGCTGTGCTTGTACGGCGCGACGGCCTGCGGATGGATGTGGATGCGCCGCCGGCTCCTGGCGCGCGAGGGCGACGACGCCCAGGCACGGCGCCGTCTGGTGCGCAGCGAGATCGCCGGCGGCGTCGCCATCGTGGCGCTGGAAATCAGCCTGCTGATGCAGGGCTGAGGGGAGATTGGTGCCATGACGCTTTTTACGACCGACTACCTGGAGTACTACCTGACCCTCGTGTCCTGGATCGTCAACAACGGCATCTGGGCGGTGCTGGTGTCCAGCGGGGTATTCGCGCTGCCTTTCGTCGCCATCATCGTGCAGGAGTGGCTGAAGGCCCGCGCGGAAGGTGCCGACGAGGGCAACAAAGGCGTGCTGAGTGCCGCCCGCATCGAGAACCGGGTGTTCGTCGCCATCGTGGTGGTAATGTTCGCCGGCATCCCGTTCATCGACGTGGACCTCAACACCATCCAGTACGACAGCTCGCGCTCGGCGCAATGCCAGGTCAGCGTACCGCAGCCCACGGATACCGGCTGGTCGCAGTCTTTCAGCACCATCAACAACCAGTCGGCGAAAGTGCCGGTCTGGTGGGCCTTCATGCATGCGCTCTCGCGCGCTGTCACGAGTGCCTCGGTGGCGGCGATCCCCTGCGGTACGGACCTTCGGCAAATGCGCATGGAGATCGACGCCACCCGCATTGACGACCCTGTGCTGGCGCAGGAGGTGGCGGATTTCTCACGGGATTGCTACGGGCCCGCGCGGGCCAAATTGTTCATGCAGCGCCCGGATCTCGATGAGCAGCAGATGCACGACGTGACCTGGATCGGATCGAGGTTCTTCACGGACACCAACGGCTATTACGACACATACCGCTCCAGCACGCCGCGCGACGACTGGCCCTACGACGGCAACCGTGATGCCGGGCTTGCGCAGGTGGCGAGCGGTGGCGGCTATCCGACCTGCAGGCAGTGGTGGGCGGATGGCAGCAACGGCCTGCGCGCACGCCTGCTGGGGCAAGTGGACCCAAGTCTGTTGAACCGCCTGGCGGGCTGGGCAGGGTTCCTGAGCCGGGCCGAGGTGGACGACTCGGTGATCCGCGCCATTGCCTCGCCGCGGCAGCAGAAGTTGAATCAGGGCAGCGTCTATACGGACTACGGCGGCCAGATCGACAAGACCTTGCCGAACATCGTGACGCGGGCCACTGGCGACGTTGGGATGGCAGTCGGCGCGATTGCCGCGTTTCCTGCCATGGACGTTGTGAGGCAGGCCCTGCCCATGGTGCTCGCCTTGCTCAAGATGGCGCTGGTCATCTGCATCCCGCTCGTTCTGGTCGTGGGCACCTATGACCTGAAGACGGTCGTCACCGTCAGCGTCGTGCAGTTCGCACTGTTTTTCACGGACTTCTGGTTCCAGCTCGCACGCTGGATTGATTCGACGATTCTGGACGCGCTTTATGGCTGGGGCTTCGGCTGGAACCGGCCGCACACCAACTTCGACCCACTGGTGGGGCTGAACAACGCCTTCGGTGACATGCTCCTGATGTTCATCACGGGCACGATGTTCATCGTGCTGCCTACCTTCTGGATCATGGCCTTGGCTTGGGCGGGCGTTCGCGCCGGTAACGTGCTGCAGGGCCTCGCTGGTGCCACCGGAGATGCCAAGGCTGCCGGTGGGAAGGGCGGCAGCATCGCGATCAATGCAGTGTCGAAGAAGTGATTACTGCTAGTCGTCCTCGACATGAGGATCAATGCGAAAACCGTCGTAGGTGTACAGGCCAAACCCGGCCGGCCCGTTTCGCCATTCTGGCTCGGGCAACTCCTCGCCCAGGTCGGCGTTGCGGGCCATCCATGCAACGACCATGACGCACACCAGCAGCAGAGCCAGCCAGAAGGTGGTGTAAAGCAATGCCCCGAGCGCGGCGAGCTTGACCACCGATACGAGCACGACAGCGCCGGCTACCGGCACGCCCTTGGACACCAACAAGTTCGACACCCGCCGCTCGCCGCGCACATAGGCGCGCCATCCACGACCAAAGGCGCGGCCGAGGCGTTCTGCGGTGCTGGTGCGGGTCGTTGTGTTCATGGTCGTCTCCTGCTGCTGAGGAATGCCTATTCCAGTTTGCTCCACTTCATTCGGTTTGAGGCTCCAATGTGCTTTCTTGCTGCTTCAGGGTGCTTCGTCATCCGGCACCACCGGGCCGGGATCGGGTTCGATGCCGATGCGGTAGGTGGCAACGAAACGCGGCCAGTCCACATGGTCAACCAGGTCGATGTCCTCGATGACGCTGATCTTCGTTCCCGCCCGCTCGAACAGGGCGATGCTCGCAGCGGGATAGTTGTTGCGCGAGGGGTAGAGCACCCCGTCGAACAACGGCTGGCCGTCGTTTCCAAGCATCGCATGCACCTGAGCCGACACCTGCTGCGTGTGCGTGTAGTCGCGGCTGGCCAACTGCTCCAGATTCAGGCCGAAGTAGCCCGCCATGACGCCCGGCGCCGTGAGGTCGGCCAGGAGCATGTCGTTCAGCACGCCTACTGCGCGCACCATCCGGGCCTGGACTTCCTTCAGCGCGATCGAGCGCTTCGTGTCTTCAAGCCACTGGTGCTTGTGAAACACCGACTCCATCAGCGCCGTGGGCAGGTCGCGCCCCAAGTAAAGCACGCCGTAGGCCCGCGTCGGGTCATCGTAGCGATTGGTGCTG
>RRZU010149427.1_pt1 | contig 35982 bp, 26 predicted proteins | sample 2165561 | NCBI WGS metagenome assembly RRZU01 (sample SAMN10456909, study PRJNA506462) | wastewater metagenome | isolation source: wastewater sludge | place: USA: Moscow, Idaho | reverse complement strand
CTTCAATTTACAGATCGTGGAATCGAGGCCGTCGATAAGCCTGAGTGCGATGGCTATGTCGTGCTGATGGGCGCTACCCTGGCACCAGAGCATGTTGCCGCGACCTTAAAACAGATCCGGGATATGGGCATGGCGACCTGTTGCTTTGTACCGTTTGCCGTAGGCGAAGTCTGGACTGTGGTGCTGGGAACGTCCGCGCACTCTTCTGATCTGATGCAATGGCTGAAAGTTCAGGACTGGTCAATTGATGGCGCTCATGTCGCTGAACTGCCACGTCTGCAAGCGGGTGGTCTGATCCTGATGGACATGGATTCCACCGCGATCCAAATCGAATGCATTGATGAGATCGCCCGTCTGGCGGGTGTTGGTGAACAGGTCGCCGCAGTGACTGCCGCGGCCATGCACGGCAAACTGGATTTCGCTGAAAGTCTGCGTAACCGTGTCGCACTGCTGAAAGATGCCCCGATTTCCATTCTCGATCAGGTTGCTGCTGATATTCCGTTGATGCCTGGACTTACGGATCTGGTCAGCACCGCTAAGGCAGCTGGCTGGAAAGTGGCAATCGCCTCTGGCGGATTCACTCACTTTGCCGGTGTACTGCAGCGTAATCTTGGTTTAGATCATATCGAATCCAACGTACTTGATATCGATGGTGATCATCTGACCGGTAAGGTTAATGGCCGTATTGTGGATGCCAAAGTGAAGGCGGAAACATTGAAAGTGCTGCAGGAACGTTATCAGGTGTCGGATAAGCAAACCGTCGCTATTGGTGATGGTGCCAACGATTTACCGATGCTGAAAGCTGCGGCACTGGGGGTGGCGATCCACGCCAAGCCGGTAGTGCGTGAACAGGCACAGGTAGCCATCCGCCATATGAACCTGGAAGCAGTGATTTGTCTGCTGCAGGCTGGCGATTTAATCGCCAAATCCTGATCGACCGGAACACCTGACCGGTGATATTCGCCGGTCAGTCAGATGCATACCTCGCCTGAATCAAACGTCCCACCGGTAAAGTCGCTACCTGTCTTAATTCCATGAACTCCCCACTGCTGAGCTGATTATTGTTATTATCACGCTCTGATATCAGCATGATATGGCTATTTCTTGAAGAGGATCTGTGATGGCAAAAAGTAAAGTCGCCTATGTCTGCAATGAATGTGGTGCTGAGTCTGCCCGCTGGCAAGGTCAGTGTGGCGAATGTAAGGCGTGGAATACCATCACAGAAATCCGGCTGGGGCCATCTGTCGCAACCAGCAAAGTGGTGCGGACTGGCTATGCCGGTGAACTCAGCAGCAAAGTGCAGACGCTGGCGGAGGTCTCATTAGCTGAAATTCCGCGAATCAGTTCAGGCTATAAAGAATTGGATCGCGTGCTGGGCGGCGGAATAGTGCCCGGCTCTGCCATGCTGATTGGTGGCCATCCGGGGGCCGGGAAAAGTACGTTGTTACTTCAAACCATGTGCTTGCTGGCCGATCGGATGACGGTGCTCTATGTGACCGGTGAAGAGTCATTGCAACAGGTGGCAATGCGGGCGCACCGGCTGGGGCTGCCAAATGATAAGTTACGCATGCTGGCGGAAACCAGTGTTGAACAGATTTGTCATCTGGCTTTGCAGGAAAAACCCGCAGTCATGGTCATCGATTCGATTCAGGTGATGCATGTGGCGGATGTCAGCTCATCGCCCGGTTCAGTCTCTCAGGTGCGTGAAAGTGCTGCCCATCTGACCCGGTTTGCCAAACAGCATCAGGTCGCTATTTTTATGGTCGGGCACGTCACGAAAGACGGCGCCTTGGCCGGGCCTAAGGTACTGGAGCACTGTGTCGATTGTTCGGTGTTACTGGAAGGCGATGCTGATTCACGCTATCGGACCTTACGTTGTCAGAAAAACCGTTTTGGTGCTATCAACGAGCTGGGCGTATTCGCCATGACCTCGCAAGGCATGAAAGAGGTCAGCAATCCTTCGGCAATCTTCCTCAATCGTGGCGAGGCAGAAAGTGCAGGTTCGGTGGTGATGGTGATCTGGGAGGGGACACGTCCTCTGCTGGTGGAGTTACAGGCACTGGTCGACTATTCACAACTGGCAAACCCACGCCGGCTGGCAGTCGGTGCTGAACATAACCGTCTGGCGATGTTACTGGCTGTGATGCACCGGCATGGCGGTATTCAGATGTCCGATCAGGATGTATTTATTAACGTGGTGGGTGGTGTGAAAGTCGAGGAAACCAGTGCTGATCTGGCATTGATTGCTGCAATGGTCTCCAGTTTCCGCGATAAGCCGATCCCGAAAGATCTGATTATTTTTGGTGAGGTGGGATTGTCCGGCGAAATCAGGCCGGTACCATCAGGTCAGGAGCGTCTGCAGGAAGCAGCGAAACACGGTTTCCGGCAGGCCATCATCCCGAAAGCCAATATGCCTAAGCATGAGATCCCGGGCATGAAAATTATGCCGGTAACGAATTTGCAGGAAGCGATAGAGCTACTCTGAGGCTGATACATGCATTCATGCTTATTCCGGTTTACAGGGCGTATCACAAGACGCCCTGTGACTTTCCGGAATCAGGCAGTGGTGACCGATTTTTGCGGCTGTTCCGGTTTATTGTCATCGCTCAGCACATTCAGAACCAATACCAGCTTGTCTTCAAGTTTAAACCGTTCTTCTAAGGTTAAACCCAGCTGACTCAGATCTGCTTCCAGCTCAGGCATTTCATCGTCGCTGATATCACCATAACGCTCATTGAAATCCAGAATGGATTCTGTCGTATCCTGAATACGGTCAATCAGACGGTTTGTTAATGACAGGTGATGCTCTTTCTCCTGCACCTTTTCATAGGCATCAATCAGAATTTCATAAATTTCAAAGTGTCCGGCAGAGATGTAGTCTACCAGGCGATCACAAAAGTCAGACAATGCCTCTTTGCTGGGCAAAGTTTTGCTGTATGGAGGCATCAACCCGGCTAGTTGCATATATTCGACTAACAAGGTGCGACGGACATCCAGCCATGCATCTATTGCCGGGTGCTTCCCTGCGACTTGTTCGCGGATTTTATCGAGAGTAACCAGCATGTTGTCTCCTTGGTTAACTATTCAGATAGTTCATGTCCCTTCTGATCCCATTGTGCGACCTTTGGTGAAAATGACACACAAATGAATATTACAACTGTTAATCATGTCTCTTTTCCGATTGCATCTCGTTTACGCTTTAAACAGTTCTCTGATTGTTAGCAGCATGTTAACCGGCGGAATGTTAGAATTATTTAATATCGACCAACCAGAACAGATAAATGACTAAGATAGAAAATGATCGTTACCTGCGCGCGTTGTTACGTCAGCCCGTTGATCGCACTCCCGTTTGGTTAATGCGTCAGGCCGGACGTTATCTGCCTGAATACCGTCAGCTGCGTGCTGAAGCCGGTGATTTTATGACGCTGTGTCAAACCCCGGAGCTCGCTTGTGAGGTGACTCTGCAGCCATTGCGGCGCTTTGAGTTAGACGCGGCCATTTTATTTTCTGATATTTTGACCATCCCGGATGCCATGGGGCTGGGGTTGACCTTTGGTGCAGGCGAAGGGCCAAAATTTGCCCGGACTATTCAGCATCAACGGGATGTCGATGCATTGCCGTTACCGGATCCGGAAGGCGAATTGCGCTATGTCATGGATGCGGTCCGGACCATCAAGAAAGCGCTGGCACAGCAGGTGCCGTTGATTGGTTTCTCCGGCAGCCCCTGGACACTGGCAACCTATATGGTGGAAGGTGGCAGCAGCAAGCAATTCAGCCGTATCAAACAAATGATGTACCGTGAGCCGAAGCTGTTGCATGGGCTACTGAGCAAGCTTGCTGTCAGTGTGACGCAGTATCTGAATGCTCAGATCGCCGCCGGTGCGGATGCGGTCATGATTTTTGATACCTGGGGCGGGGTGTTATCACATCAGGATTATCAGGAATTCTCACTGCAGTATATGACCGCGATCGTTCAGGGTATTCATCGTCAGTATGATGGCCGCACGATACCTGTGACGCTGTTTACCAAAGGCGGTGGGCAGTGGCTGGAAGCCATAGCGGCATCCGGTTGTGATGCGATTGGTATTGACTGGACTACGGATATTTCAGCGGCCAGAGCGCGTGTCGGGCACAAAGTGGCATTGCAGGGGAATATGGATCCGGCTGTTTTACAGGGCGATGATGCGGTTGTGACAGCTAAAGTACAGGAAATATTACAGCAGTATGGCAACGGTTCCGGTCATGTATTTAATCTGGGACATGGGATTACGCCTGATATTGAACCTGCGCGGGTAAAAACATTTGTCGATGCGGTGCATCGGTTTTCTGCTCCTTATCATCAGTCCTGAAATAACAAGACCGGCACTCAGGCCGGTCTTGTTTAATTCATCTTCAATCATCAACTATGCTGATTAGCTGTCATTCAGCATGCGCTTATATTCATTGATTTTGGCAACCAGTGACTTACGTGCTTTTTGCTGCATTGGCTCGTTCATTGGCAAATCAACGCGCATAGCATTCACTGCACGATTGTTCACATGGAATTCATAATGCAGATGTGGACCGGTTGAACGGCCAGTGTTGCCGGACAATCCAATGATCTGACCCATCTTCACTTTCTGACCCGGTTTCACCATCGATTTGCTCAGGTGCATGTATACCGAGCTGTAACGGCCACTGTGACGTAAAACAATATAGATCCCCATATCTCTATGGCGGGTTGCTTTCACGACCACGGCGTCACCAGTTGCCTGCACTGGCGTACCAACACGGACAGAGAAATCAGTACCGTTATGTGCCATGACACGACGTGTTACCGGATTAACCCGGTGAGGGTTGAAACCGGAACTGACTTTGGTGGATGACGGAATAGGGTAACGCAGGAACTTGCCACCTTTGGTCATGCTCAGGCTACTGCCATCATCATCATAAAACTGGTTGTCTTTTGAACTGCGGAAAGCGGAATAGGTTTTCCCTTTCGCGGTGATCATCACGGCCAGAACGCGCGCATCACTGCCTGCTTTGCCTGCTATCGCGTTACGATCAAACAATACTTTGAAGGTATCGCCTTTTTTCAGATCACGACGGAAATCGATTTGCCCCTGGAACAGACGGGAAACCTGGTGAATATGTCCGGCACTCAGCCCTGCATTACGGGCACTGGCACCGAAAGAGCCGATAATTTTGCCTCGCAGCACGCGGGTAGGACGAATTGCCGGGCGGGCAGCTTCTTTCTTTGCGGCTGCCTGGGCTTTTGCTTTTTCGGCCGCTTTCTTATCTGCTTTTTCTTCTGCCGCAATTCGTGCAGCTTCTTTTTTACTGATTTTGCTATTTATTGCTGCTACAGCAGGCGAATCTGTTTTGCTGTTTTCAGCTGATGTGTCAGCGGCACTGACACTTTCCTGTTTATTATCTTCCTCTGCCGCATCATTCTGCTCAATGCGGGACTGATATTTATCATCTTTACGTTCAAAAACAACGTGCTTTTCAAGTTCCAGAGGAATATCCAGTTTCTGGATAACGTTTGCATCATCCAGATAGAACGTGATTTTTTGTCCGGGTTTCAGACGTACCAGTGAATTCTGGATATCAACCTCAACCAGCTTCTGCAGTGTCACCGGGGAAAGGTTAAGCGTGTTAAAGATATAAGACAGATTATCGTCATCTTTAACGATGTAATCCATGAGCTGGAGCTCACCGGTTGGTGCAGTAATGTCATCAGGGATGCCATCGTCGTCATCCAGCAATGCATCATGGGGTACGGTAACGAATTCGGTATCAGCTGCCTGCTTACTCAATTCAGCATCGATGGTGAGATTATCGCTTGAAACCGGGATCGGTTCATCAGAAAGTAATTCACCTGGCGGCGGTAACAGAGTGATGCTGGCCACAGAGAAACATGCCAGCATAATGATGGCGTACAGGTGCTGTCGGGGAATGGGTAATTCACGATTCGCCAAACCTGTAAACGGTGTCAGGATCCGTTTCATTGTTTTGTCTTCGCTCTGTCAAAAATGGATGAGTTATACCATCACTGAATGCAGGGTGATAATTTCATCGACCCTAGATGGCACAAAGTTAGATTTGTATCACGGACGGCGGTGTCATGACAATAAAATGGGCTATGAAATACGGAGATGATGCGCATTTGGTTGTTTTTTGTTCAGTGTTATTTTCCTTCTGCCTGTAATCTGTATGTCAGTTAATTTTTCATTAGATGCAGACTAGCTTACAATTGAGTTCTCACTCAAAGGAGAAAACCGTGTTTGGTGACAAATTCTATAAGAAATTGCGTAAGCTGATGCCGTGGCAACAGACTGTATTTGCGCTGGCGTTAAGTGAAAGAATGTATCCCAATTACTGCCTGTATGCCGAGAGCACAGGACGTGGTGATACCAAACTCATCCGCCATGCGCTGGATACAATGTGGCAATATCTGACAGAAAAAAGTATGCAAGTGGATTTGTCCGCTATTCTGGAGCAGGTAGAAGCCAGCATGCCGGAACCACAGAATGAAGAGTGCTACGGTGCCTGGCCGGCATTAGATGCCTGTGTGGCTCTGGCGACGGCATATAACTCTGTCGTATTCCGTTTGGGTGACGAAGCTTATGATATCAGCCAGACCTCGCTGGGCAGTGTGGTTGGCTTTATTGAGATGCAGCAGGGAAAAGAACTTTCTGCTGATGAATTATATGCTGAACCACTGATAGAAGAAGAGATGGCATTTCAGGTTGAATTGCTGGATCAGGTCTCTCAGCCCCGTGATGCGGTTGCTATTCTGAACATCAAAACACTGGCAACGCAGGGCGGCATTTCCAATCTGGGCATTTCTCTGGAATAGGATGCCTGCAGGATGATTCTCTGCCTGATGGTATAAACCTTAATCGACTAACAGTATGTTTTGTGACATCAATGTGGTTCCTAACGAAAATGTGCTGTTTTTCCGGAGAACATGGCAGAAAGTTTTTGCCAGTCAGCGGAATTTTGACTAGATTGAGTCAGCTTTTTTGATCGGCTTAAATAATAAGGATTGCGTATGAACAAAACTGAGCTTGTTGATGCGATTGCGGCCAAGGCTGACATGAGCAAAGCCCAGGCTAAAGTGGCACTGGAACAGATTTTGGAAACTATCACTCAAAGCCTGAAAGAAGGTGATCCGGTTCAGCTGGTTGGCTTCGGTACTTTCAAGGTGAATCATCGTGCAAGCCGTACTGGTCGTAACCCTCAGACCGGTCAGGAAATCACTATTGCTGCCTCTAACGTACCAACTTTCGTTGCAGGCAAAGCATTAAAAGATGCTGTAAACGGTTAATTCAGTTTTTCCGTTTACAAAAAACCCGGCTTTGATGGCCGGGTTTTTTTATGCCACCTAATTACAGACTGGCTTCTGTTTCACCATTATCCAGCGTTGCATCTTTTGCACTGAAGTAGGCAAATGTTTCTGCGGCAATGACATGACGTAAGCCAATCAAACCAATCAGATTCGGAATTGCCATCAGACCGTTCACGATGTCGGCAATGATCCAGATCAGATCCAGATGCAGGAACGCACCGGCTGCAACCAGCAGGACAAATATCCAGCGGTAACCTTTAATCGCTTTAACACCCAGCAGGTACTCGGTACAACGTTCACCGTAGTAGTTCCAGCCAATGATGGTGGTAAAGGCAAAAAACAGCAGACCGATGTTGACCAGATAGAAGCCTAACTGACTGCCAATACCTTGGGTAAAGGCCATATTGGTCATTGCCGTACCGGCAACATCAGATTGCCATGCACCGGTCAGAACCAGAGTAATACCGGTCATGGTGCAGATGATGATGGTATCAAAGAAGGTACCGGTCATGCAGACCAGGCCTTGTTCTACGCAGGAATCGGTCTTTGCCGCTGCGGCAGCAATCGGTGCGGAACCCAAACCGGATTCATTGGAGAAGACCCCACGGGCCACCCCGGCCTGCAGTGCCAGCATCATGGTGGCACCGGCAAAACCGCCGGTCGCTGCTGTGGTGGTGAATGCGGCATTCAGGATCTGATCAACCACGGCTGGCAGTTGTTCGGCATGCAGATACATGACACCAAAGCAGGACAGCACATACAGTATCGCCATGAATGGCACGATTTTGGTGGAGATCCGCGAGATAGACTGAATACCACCCACAGTGATCAGTGCGACCAGCACAGCCAGAATTAATCCGGTGGTCCATTTCGGCACTTCAAAGGCTAACTGCGCGGCATCGGCGATCGCGTTAACCTGCGGGAACGTGCCGATACCAAACAGCGCCACGCCGATACCAAACAATGCAAAAGCACTTGCCAGAAATTTGCTGCCTAAGCCTTTTTCCAGATAGTACATCGGGCCGCCGCTCATCTGACCGTTGGCATCTTTCTGACGGTAACGGACGGCCAGCAAACCTTCGGCGTATTTGGTTGCCATACCTAAAAAGGCCGCCATCCACATCCAGAAGATGGCACCCGGACCACCCAGTTTTACCGCAGTGGCGACACCGACAATATTACCGGTACCGATGGTGGCGGAGAGGGCAGTACACAATGCAGCAAAGCTGGATACGTCACCTTCTTTGTCATCATGTTTTTTAGGGAAAAATACCAGTTTCAGTGCCAGTGGCAGGCGGATGACCTGCAGCAGACCCAAACGGATGGTGAGATAGAGCCCGGTACCCATCAGCAAAGCTAACAGAGGCGGACCCCAGATAAAATCATCAACGGCGGTAAGAAATGAATGAAGCATAGTTTTAAATATCCTCCTGAAACGAAGCTGTTCATTCGTGAAAGGAGGAGACAGGAACGCCTACCCGGTGAGGATCACCAGATATGCCATTCCATCCCCTCTGTCCTTTTGCCTGAGAGTTTCAACCTTTGACAGGTTTTGCTCCTTCGGCGCCCGATTTAACGGATCTCTCCAGAGTATCGTCCAGTAGCAGTCCTCGCCTTGCGGCACCTGAAAGATTCACTTCTTCGGTGGATGTAGAACCATCCTCTCCTGCTACCTTCATCCGAACATTGGAAGGTAGGGTCGGATCCTAAATAAAATCGCGGGATTTGTCTGCAGATCAGCGGAAAAAATTACAAAACGATATTTTTCTGACCATTCCGTCTTGGTTGCTGCGGTACTTGGAGTCAGATAGTTCTGATTGGCGGTATGACAGACTCAAACGCAAGGTTCAGAACGTTATGCATTAATTTCATTAATTCATCTTTCAGGAAAGTTAGCGCTAAAAACGCTGAATGTAACCGGTTTATCCGGTAAAATACGTGCAACTTTACTACTCCGGTGATGACGATGTATAAGCTGATTGCTCTCGATATGGACGGTACGCTGTTGCGTGGCGATGGTACGATTTCTGAACGCACCAAGAGTGCAATTCAACAGGCCCGGCAGAAAGGGGTGAAGGTAGTATTGGCTTCCGGTCGTCCGATCGAAGGGCTGGAGCGCTACCTGACTGAACTGGGGCTGACCACAGATGATGATTACGCACTGAGTTATAACGGCGCGTTGATTAAAAACGTAGGTACCCGGGAAAATATTTGCAGCCAGCTGATTAGCGGCAAAGATCTGCATGATGTGTATGCGGTGAGTCAGCAGATTGGTGTTAATACCCATGCGTTTTCTACTGAACTGGGTCTGATTTCACCAAAATTAAGTCATTACACGGTGCATGAGCGCGATATCAATGGTATTCCGCTGACACTGATCGATTTTAATGAGCTGGCGGAAGATCATCAGATCATAAAAGTGATGCTGGTCGATGAGCCGGAAATTCTGTCACCGGGTGTTGAGCAGCTTCCGGTGGATTATTACGAGCGTTTTACGGTAGTGCGCAGTGCACCGTTTTTCCTGGAAATTCTGAATAAAAACAGTAACAAGGGAAATGGTGTATCCATGCTGGCTGATTATCTGGGCATTAAAGCGGAAGAAGTGATCTGCGTGGGTGATGCCGGTAATGACGCCCATATGCTGGAATATGCGGGGTTATCGGTGGCAATGGGTAATGCGTTTGATGATATCAAAGCCATTGCGGATTATGTCACTCACTCCAATGAAGAAGATGGTGTGGCGCATGTGATTGAGAAGTTTATTCTCGCCTGATGCAATCGGCTGCCTGTTTTCAGGCCGGGAAACGGGCAGCTATAGTTCTGAAGAGATCTTTGATCTCAATGAAAGCATCAATGATATCCGGGTCAAACTGAGTACCTCGTCCGGCGGTGATAATTGCTACGGCTTCTTCATGTGAAAATGCGGGCTTATAAACCCGTTTACTGATCAGTGCATCATAAACATCGGCAATCGCCATCAGACGGGCAGAGAGTGGAATATCATCTCCGGCAAGTCCTTGTGGGTAACCGGCGCCATCCCAGCGTTCATGATGTGAGTAAGCAATCTCTTTAGCAAATCGCAGAAAATCCACGCGCATGCCACATTGATTTTCTGCCTGCACAATTGCATCCCGCCCCAGCGTTGTATGCTGTTTCATTACGTCAAATTCTTCTGCGGTCAGAGATCCCGGTTTCAGTAAAATCCGGTCAGGGATTCCTACTTTCCCAATGTCGTGTAACGGCGCGGATTTGTAGAGCAGGTCGATATTTCTTTCAGTCAGCTCGGTAGTAAAACGGGAATGAAACTGTAGTCGCTCAGCCAGTGCCTTCACATAAGTTTGAGTCCGGCGAATATGGCTGCCGGTTTCGTTATCACGGGTTTCAGCCAGCGATGCCATGGCCATAATGGTGACATCCTGCATTGCATGCAGTTTTTCTGATTGTTGGAGCACTTCAGCGGTACGGCGATCGACTTCCTGTTTCAGATAGTCATTTTTACTGCGTAAAAAATCAGAGGCATCTTTTAAGGTAAGATGTGTCTTTACTCTGGCTTTAACGATAGGGGGGCTGATCGGTTTGATAAGATAATCTACCGCGCCTAATGCGAGCCCTTTTTCTTCATCGAAGCTGTCTGATTTCGCGGTAACAAAGATAACCGGAATGTGCCGGGTTGCCGGTGATTCTTTGAGGCGGCGGCATACCTCAAAACCATCTATGTCCGGCATCATGACATCCAGCAAGATCAGATCTGGTGGTGTATCAGAAAAAGCGATGCGCAATCCGCGTTCACCGCTGTTAGCACCTTTGACTTTATAGGTGTCATGCAATACCTCATTCATCAGCATCAAGTTGTCGGCAATATCATCAATCACCAGCAATGTGTGTTTTCCGTTATCATTTTGCTGCATCTGATATTCCTTGTTGTTGATGTCCGATGAGGTTGCTCTGAAACAGTTTAGCCAGTAAAGATAAGGCGCTGTCAAACTCAAAAGTTGCGATGGCATTGGCCAGCGGGGCCATTTTTCCAGGAAAGATTGTTTCCAGATATTCCTGCTGATTACGAAATAAAATCGCTGCTTCCAGATCATTGTCAGCCAGTAAAAACCTGAGTTGTTGCAAGGTGGCTTCCAGCGCCTGCTGATCAACAGGCGGATTATTTTTAGTCTGCAGAAGCTGTTTAGCTGCGATATCCGGCATTTTGATCATATCAGCAGGTGATGATTTACCGGATAATTCTATCCTGTCAGTGTTTACCGGGGGCGTCACCGCACGTTGCAGCATAACGGTAAACCAGAAAGTGCTGCCTTCACCATATGTACTGTCTGCACCAACGTTTCCGTCCATCAGTTCAGCTAAACGCTGTGAAATTGCCAGTCCTAATCCTGTACCACCATATTTCCGGGTTGTTGAGGTATCAGCCTGCTGGAAATTCTGGAAGAGCCGCTCTTTCTGCTTCGCAGTTAAACCGATCCCGGTGTCTTCTACGGAGAAACGTAATTGCAGGGTATCGACACGGATTAAAGGCATAGAAACATGGATCGTTATGCTGCCAGTGTTGGTAAATTTGATGGCATTACTGGCATAGTTCAGCAGTATTTGTTTCAGACGCAGCGGATCACCAATCAGCTGCTGCGGGATATGCTCATCAATTTTGATCTGCAGATTCAGGTTCTTGGTTTTGGCTTTTTCCCCGATCAGATCGGTTACTTCCTGTATTAAACGACTGAGTGTGAATGGAGTCTGTTCAATATGCAGTTTACCGGCTTCAATTTTGGAGAAATCAAGGATCTCATTAATGATTGCCATCAGGTGTTCTCCGGCACCTTTGATTTTTTGCAGATAATCCTGTTGCTGAGAGGTCAGCGCTGTTTTTAGTGCGAGATGTGACATGCCTATGATGGCATTCATCGGCGTTCGTATTTCATGACTCATATTCGCCAGAAATTGGCTTTTAGCTTGTGTTGCCGCTTCTGCTTCTTCGGCCCGATGCTGTAACTGAGAATTCAGTTCGGTGATCTGGGCTGAGCGTTTGGCGACCAGATCTTCGAGGTGTTCCCGGTGCAGTTCCAATTCAGTCTGCACACGCTTGAGTTCAGTAATATCTTCTTTTGTCGCCAGATAATGGGTTATCTGGCCATCAGGTTGCCGGATCGGTGCAATACGAGCCAGTTCGTTATAGACCGAACCATCTTTACGCCGGTTAATAAACTCACCTTTCCAGGTTTGTCCTTCAGTGAGTGTTGCCCACATAGCGTCGTATGCTGCCGGCGGCGTCAGGTCTGATTTTAACACCCTTGGATTCTGGCCAATAACTTCATCGTGTTGCCAGCCGGTGATCCGCACAAACGCTTCATTGACATACTCAATATTGCCATTCAGATCAGTGATCACAATGCTGCTGGGACTTTGTTCCACGGCCATTGATAGTTTACGCAGTTGTTCTTCAGTTCGTTTCCGGTTACTGATATCGCTCCAGATAATAGCCAGACATTTTCTGTCATGTACGAAGATCGGCCGGGCGCTGACCTGTACGTCCATGATTTCGCCATTTTTCTTCCTGTGCCGGGTTTCAAAATTGCTGTTGTTTGTATTGGATAGTTGCGACCGCAGATCCATAAGCTCCTGCGCGCTATATTCAGCATTAATATCTGTGAGTTGTAGTTGTTCAAATTCTTCCCGGCTATAACCGAGTTGCTGATGTGCGGCAGTATTAAATTCGAGGATTTTGCCTGTTTCCACGTCAATCAGACTAATAGAGTCTGCTGCCTGTTCCACTATGGCACTGTGGATTTCCTGCCGTTCATGTAATGCATGCTGCATTTTCCGGCTTTGAGTAATATCACGGCTAATACCGACAACGCCGATCAGATTCCCCTGAGCGTCCCACATCGGGGTTTTACTGGTTTCCAGTAATATCCGCTGACCGTCAGCAAAACGTACCCACTCTTCATTAATGCAGGTTTTTCCGGTGCGGATTGCGTACTGATCTTTTTGCTGAAAGAGTGCGGCCTGTTCCTGCGAAACAAAGTCGTAGTCGGTTTTACCGATGATTTCTGCTTCAGGTACGCCATATAAACGCTCAAAGGCCGGATTACAGGAAAGAAAGACACCGTTTAGATCTTTGGTCCAGACCGGGTCGGGAATGGCATTTTGCAGATTACGTAAAAAAGTCCGTTCTTTTTCGACTTGTGTATGTGTTTCGGCCAGTTCAGCACGGGCTTCATCGCGGGCAGAGAGCAGAGATTGCTGATAGCGCTCGTTCTGACGGCATAATTCAATCGTTTGCTGCAGATGAACCAGTACGGGCTGAAATATCTGTGCCAGCGGCAGATCGCTTTCCGGTTTTTCCGGTATCAGCAGCAAAATCATACCGGACTGCCGGAGAGGCAAACGCAGTGCATAACGGTAATTACGGTTTGTCGCAGGTAACAGATCGATAAACGCTTCCTGAGGCAGGATCCCGATCTTGTAGTCATTGAGCAATGTTGCCGGAACAGTGATGACCTGATTGATCTGCCGTTGTAATGCGCGGTCACCGATTGATGCAACCAGCTTTGCCTTAGTGGCGTCGACACCTGTTTGCAAATCCAGTAATACCAGACCAGCAGGATAGGCTGTATGGAACATAAGCCGTTGCAATATGCTGATTAACAACGGCTGTAATTTATTCTCACTCCCGATAGTGAGTATCAGATCATTGATGATAGAAAGAATATGTTCGCGATTCATCACGTCAGTATTTCCAGCTGCCACAGAGTAAGGCGGCGCTATGAAACATTGGATATCCCCAGGCACGCCGGCTACCGATTTCACCCAATGATAAGGCACCTGCCAGCCGGGTCGCCCCCGTGCATTTCTTCAGATTGGCCAGTTCTTTAAGTGAGTCGTTTTCCAGATGTATACGACGGGCTGCGCAATAAAACGTCAGTAAAGGCCAACCGGTTGTGGAAGGTATATCGGTTTGTAAGCGATGGCTGAGCTGTTTCACACACTGACTATCTTGCAGTGACGGGGCTCGTAGCAGAACCAGTGATGCGTTAGCCGGAACATCGCCGACACAAACGATCGACCCGTCATGATGGATCGCAACCGGAATCCGGACTACAACTTCATTGTTAGCCTGCAGGATGCCAAACGGAAAAGAGCAGGCATACTGATAAAAATTATCGGGTGTCAGTTCTGCGCCGCATTCATCATGTATCAGGTGTTTGTAAACGTCGAAGGCGGGCTGCCAGTCGATACTGATGATACGGTTACTTTCAGCTGAGGTGACACTGATCACTTTTTCCGGTGCCGGATAACCATGTTCCAGCAGCATACTGGCCCAGGCCGGAAGTAACAGGCACAGGGCACCATTCTGAATTATTTTCGTTTCATCAAAAAGACAGGGGATGGGCTGGAAGGTCTCACTGCCGGCATTGAGACCGGCATAATGCACGCCATCAGCAAGACGGAGATACAGACCGTCAACGATGCGGCCAATATCGGGCATCATGCCATCGAATATCATAAACAATGTGGGCTTACCGCTATGGTCAGCGAGATCGATACATGGATCCAGCGTCTCCGCCATATTATGGACGGAATCAGACAGAGCAGATACATTTTCAAACAGGAAAACAGGGGGTTGCTGGTTCAGACGTAATAACCAGATGCCGGTGTTACTCCAGCTTTCATCAGTAATCAAAGCAGGGAAAACTGCACCAGCTAACGGAATGTTGTGCTGGCGGCAGAGCGTTTGCAGTAAAGGAATAAGGTTGCGTTCGGCTTCCGGTACGAATGCAATAACGCCCATCTCCGGCCACTGACTATGCCAGCTTTGCAGCAGGTCATTAATGATGGTTTCTTCAAATGGAACGTGTTTCAATGCATCAGTCATCATCTAAATCTTTCTGTTTATTAACGGAAAAAGTACAGACGAAGTATAGCATAAATATTAAGCAGTTATTGTAAATATACTCATGAGGGAATGATGAAACAGAAATGAAACACCGCCTTTAAAAGAAAAGGCGGTGAAAGGGTTTCAGACAAAGCGCATGGAGAGATCAAGGGCGTGGGTGTGCTTGGTCAGTGCCCCAACAGAGATGTAATCCACACCGGTTGCCGCATAGGTGGCGATAGTATGCAGAGTCACATTACCGGAAACTTCCAGTTTGGCTTTACCGGCGTTGATAGCAACCGCTTCGCGCATCATTGGCACTTCAAAGTTATCCAGCATGATGATATCGGCATTGGCGTCCAGCGCCTGCTGCAGTTCATCCAGATTTTCTACTTCGACTTCGACTTTTTTACCCGGATTCAGCTTGCGGGCTGTTTCAATGGTCTGAGCAATACCACCACATGCCATGATGTGGTTCTCTTTGATGAGATAGGCATCGAACAGACCCATGCGATGATTGGTACCACCGCCACAGGTCACGGCATATTTCAGTGCAGTACGCAGGCCCGGAATCGTTTTGCGGGTATCCAGCAATTTGCATTGTGTGCCAGCCAGTTTTTCTACATAAAGCGCGACGTTGCTGGAAACGCCGGATAAGGTCTGGATAAAGTTCAGAACGGAGCGTTCACCAGTCAGCAGAATGCGCGCCGGGCCATACAGGCGAACCAGTTCCTGATTAGGCACTACATGATCACCATCCTTAACTTTCCACTCGATGCGGACGTTACCGCCGAGTTGAGTAAAGACTTCCTCTGCCCAGGCTTTACCACAGAACACGCCCCTTTCGCGGGTGATCACATAGGCTTCAGCCTGTTTATCGGCAGGAATAAGTTGTGCGGTAATATCGGCATGCGCATCGAGTACGCCACCCAAATCTTCTTCTAATGCGGCACGCACTGTGCGCTGAATATCATTTTGCAACATGACGAGTCCTGTTGAATTAGCCGGTTTTTCCGGTCGAAACAAAAAGATGTTGGCCGTAAGCATACCATGTAGCATGCTTTGGCGCTAAAAACAGAGAGGGAAACAGGTATGTTGTATAAAGAGTGGTCGATTAATGAACAAGGCTGGCTAACTGAGGCCCGGCATTGTCCTTCACCGTTTTTTAATCAGCGCCCGCAAGGGGAGCCTGTTTCGTTGCTGGTGGTACATGGCATCAGCTTGCCGCCGGGGCAATTCGGTGGGCCGCCTATTGCTGAACTGTTTACCGGAAAACTGGATCCGCAGGCACATCCGTACTTTGTCGAAATTGCGCATCTGGAAGTGTCGGCGCATTGTCTGATCCGCCGGGATGGGGAAGTGGTGCAGTATGTCAGTTTTCTGGATCGCGCCTGGCATGCCGGGCGGTCGCAGTTTGACGGTCGTGAAAATTGTAATGATTTTGCGATCGGTATTGAGCTGGAAGGTACGGATGACAGCGGCTATAGCGAAGCGCAATATCAGCAACTGGCGGCGGTAACACAAGCGATTCAGCAGACGTATCCGGCGGTTACCGCTGAACGAATCGCCGGACATTCCGATATAGCACCGGGAAGAAAAACCGATCCCGGTACTTCGTTCGACTGGGATCGGTTTCGTCAGTTGTTAGCCTGATCAGGTCACAGGCGCTGGGTTAAACACCGACAGGGCGTTGAACAGACCCCATTGATCAGACCATGGTTTCTTCTTGCCACTGGCGACATCCAGCATGAAGTGGAACAGCTCCCAGCCTATATCCTCAATGCTGGCTTCACCGGAGGCGATACGGCCGGCATCGATATCAATCAGATCATGCCAGCGCTCAGCGAGTGATGTGTGCGTTGACATTTTGATCACCGGCACCGCGGCCAGACCGTAAGGCGTACCACGGCCGGTGGTAAATACCTGCAAGGTGATGCCGGAAGCCATCTGCTGCGTGCCGCAGACAAAATCACTCGCCGGTGTGGCAGCAAAGATCAGCCCTTTCCTGGTTGGTCGTTGCCCCGGTGACAGCACTTCCACAATGGCACTGGTTCCTGATTTGGCAATCGAGCCGAGCGCTTTTTCCACGACGTTGGCTAAGCCACCCTTTTTGTTACCGGGGGAAGGATTGGCGCTGCGGTCGGTTTTACCGGTATCCAGATAATTGTCATACCAGGCCATTTCACGCAGTAAGGCTTTGCCCACTTCCTCATTGGCGGCACGGGGTGTCAGCAGATGAATGGCATCACGGACTTCGGTCACTTCAGAGAACATCACGGTAGCACCGCAACGAACCAGCAGATCAGAGGCATAACCTACCGCCGGATTGGCAGTCACACCGGAGAAGGCATCACTGCCGCCGCATTGCATACCCACGACCAGATCGGATACCGGACAAGTTTCACGCTGCCGCTGATTCAGTCGCTGCAATAACTTATCAGCCTGCTGCAGAATATCATCCACCATGGCTTTAAAGCCGACATGCACTTCATCCTGCAGCATGATGATCTGACTTTTATCAACGTTGATTTGTTGCAGCTCGTCACTGCCAGCCAGCAGACGTTCCGGCTGTAATTTTTCACAGCCCAGACCGACAACCAGCACTTCACCACCAAAGTTCGGGTTTTGCGTCAGGTTGTGCAGAGTGCGGATTGGCACCACCGCAGCGGGCGCATTAATCGCCACACCACAACCGTACAGATGATTCAGGCCCACGACACCATCGACATTCGGGTATTTCGGCAGCAGATCGCGTTCAATCAACCGGGTGACAAAATCAACCACACCTGCCACACACTGTACGCTGGTGGTGATGGCTAACAGGTTTTTTGTTCCCACACTGCCATCGGCATTGCGATAGCCCTGAAAGGTGTAACCTTCCAGCGGTGGTAATGGTTCCGGTACTTTGGTGGCCAGTGGCAGGGTTTCTAAGGCGGGTGCTTTGGGTAAATCAACCTGATGCTCGCTGATCCAGCCACCTTGTTTGATGTCCTGATTGGCATAACCGATCACTTCACCATAACGGATGATGGCATCACCCTGTGCAATTGCCTGTAGGGCGACCTTGTGACCTTTCGGTACGAATTCGGTGAGTGTCAGCCCGCACGGGAAACGACTGCCTTCAGGAAGACCATTGCTGTTTACCACAATAGCAACGTTATCGTTTGGATGGACCTTTATATAGTGCGGTTGATTCTTTCGTTCATCTGCTGCAGACATGATTATTGCCTTGTTATTAAATTGTTAATTGGGAATTTAAACCAAATTGAAAATATCACCATTCGGCTAAACGGTGCATTGTTAATAAGGACAATAAATCAGACTATCCGGACTTTATTTTTAGTCATATGACATATGCTTTGTGATATTAACCACAAATTAGACTTAACGGTTTATTTTTCACAAAAACGTCAAGGTTGTATTAATAGAATTGTGATGAAAATCCCGTTCTATTTTAAAGTAAAAATTCATGTAAATCCTGGTTTGCTATATCCATCCCAAAATCCTGGTTTTTGTGATCCGCTCGCTAAATATTTGTGCCGATGCCAAGTATATTGCGCATCCCGTGCATCATCCTTGTGGTTTTGCACGATGAACCCGCCATCCTACCTCTTTATACTTTGCTTCGAGTTGGACGTTTTGGTTTTGCTTGCTGTAGTGACGCCGTGTGTCTCCCGGCAATTAGAAACCAAGTGGTAGTGTTCAATAACTTTGTATGCAGAGCTACTTATTAAGTCACTCACATATTTTTTATAGCCTGAAGCTATAAACCGGGAGAATGCAATGGAATCAGTGAATACAATGACGCTGGAGGCGGGGAAACGCACCAACGTTCGCTATTGGATTGTAGTAATGCTGTTTATCGTCACAGCATTTAACTATGGGGACCGGGCAACCTTATCGATTGCCGGTGCATCCATGACTAAAGATCTGGGACTCGATTCAGTTGGCATGGGATATGTGTTTTCCGCATTCTCATGGGCCTATGTAATCGGACAAATTCCGGGTGGCTGGTTGCTGGATAAGTTTGGTTCAAAACGGGTTTATTTCGTCAGTATTTTGACCTGGTCTATATTTACCTTATTGCAAGGCTTCGTTGGTTCATTGGGTAGTATTACCAATGCAGTTATCGGGTTATTTATTTTGCGCTTTATGGTTGGCCTGTGTGAATCACCTTCATTCCCTGGTAACAGCCGTATTGTGGCCGCCTGGTTCCCGGCGCAGGAACGTGGTACAGCAGTATCAATCTTTAACTCCGCGCAGTATTTCGCGACTGTTATTTTCGCACCAATTATGGGGTGGTTAACCCACGCTGTGGGTTGGTCTCATGTGTTCTTCTTCATGGGTGGTTTAGGTATTCTGCTGAGTTTTATATGGTTAAAAGTCATTAAAAACCCAACAGATCATCCAAGCATGAACCGTGCAGAGCTGGAATATATCGAGCAGGGCGGTGCGCTGACCAATATGGATCAGCCAGCGAAGAAAGCTGCGATGACAATATCAAAATGGGATGCGATCAAACAATTACTGCAATCCCGCATGATGGTAGGTGTTTATTTAGGTCAGTACTGCATCAACGCTTTGACTTACTTCTTCATTACCTGGTTCCCGGTCTATCTGGTTCAGGAACGTGGTATGTCGATTCTGAAAGCCGGTTTCATTGCATCAATTCCGGCTATCTGTGGGTTCACCGGTGGTGTGCTGGGCGGCATTATCTCTGACCACATGCTGCGTCGTGGTTACAGCCTGACGATTGCCCGTAAAACACCCATCGTATTAGGGATGATGCTCTCCATGTCGATGGTGGTTTGTAACTATGTTGACTCTGAGTTCATGGTCATTGCAATTATGGCTGCAGCGTTCTTCGGTAAAGGTGTTGGCGCACTGGGCTGGGCGGTAATGGCAGACACAGCACCGAAAGAAATCAGTGGTCTGAGCGGTGGTCTGTTCAATATGTTCGGTAACATCTCCGGTATTGTAACTCCGATTGCGATTGGCTACATAATCAGCGCAACCGGCTCATTCAATGGTGCATTGGTTTACGTCGGTCTGCATGCACTGCTGGCAATCGTGAGCTTCATATTCATCGTCGGCACCATCAAACGTATTGAACTGAAATATTAATTCGCCAATAAAGTTATAAAAGGAATTAATAATGAATTCTCAAAGTACACCAGTCATTACTTCGATGCAGGTTATTCCGGTCGCCGGTCATGACAGTATGTTAATGAATATCGGTGGCGCACATGGAGCTTATTTCACTCGTAATCTTGTTATTCTGAAAGACAACGCCGGAAATACCGGCGTTGGTGAAGCCCCGGGTGGTGAAGTAATTTATAAAACACTGACTGATGCTATTCCGCATGTTCAGGGAAAACAGATTTCAATTTTAAATAAAATTGTCAGTCAGATGCATCAGGGTAATTTAAGTTCGGATTTTGAAACCTTTGGTAAAGGTGCCTGGACATTTGAATTACGTGTTAATGCGGTGGCTGCTTTAGAAGCTGCATTATTAGGCCTGATGGGTAAATTCCTGAATGTACCGGTCTGTGAATTATTAGGCCCGGGCAAACAACGCGATGAAGTAACTGTATTAGGTTACCTGTTCTATATCGGTGATCGTGACGCAACTGATTTGCCATATCAGACACCGGAAACCGGTAAGCATGACTGGTATCGCCTGCGTCATGAAAAAGCGATGAGCACGGAGGCAGTCGTCGAACTGGCTGCTGCCGCCAAAGATCGTTACGGCTTTAAAGATTTCAAACTGAAAGGTGGCGTACTGGCTGGCGAGACAGAAATTGAAACTGTAACGGCACTGGCAAAACGTTTCCCGGATGCGCGGATCACGGTTGATCCTAACGGTGCCTGGTCACTGGATGAAGCCATCCGCCTGTGTAAAAACATGCACGGTATTCTGGCTTATGCGGAAGATCCTTGCGGGGCTGAACAGGGTTTCTCCGGCCGCGAGATTATGGCTGAGTTCCGCCGTGCGACTGGTCTGCCGGTTGCAACCAACATGATTGCGACCAACTGGCGTGAAATGGCGCACACCGTGATGCTGAATGCGATCGACATTCCACTGGCGGATCCGCATTTCTGGACACTGACCGGTGCAGTGCGTGTGGCACAACTGTGTAACGACTGGGGTCTGACCTGGGGTTGTCATTCTAACAACCACTTCGACATTTCACTGGCGATGTTTACACAGGTTGGCGCTGCTGCACCGGGTAATCCGACGGCGATTGATACCCACTGGATCTGGCAGGAAGGTCAGCATCTGACCAAAGAACCACTGCAAATCGTCAACGGTAAGATCGCTGTACCCGACAAACCTGGTTTAGGTGTTGAACTGGATATGGATCAGGTAATGAAGGCCCATGAGCTGCATAAAAAGCTGCCTACCGGTGCCCGTAATGATGCGATGGCAATGCAGTATCTGATCCCTGGCTGGAAGTTTGATCGCAAACGTCCTTGCATGATTCGTTAATCAATTTGATTTAGTGCTCTCTGTGAGAGCGCCTTCTGGATGGAGTATGAATAATGAGTGTTTCTAAAGCCCCTGTTGTTACCGAAATGCAGGTTATCCCGGTTGCTGGTCATGACTGCATGCTGATGAACCTGAGTGGTGCGCATGCGCCATTCTTCACCCGCAACATTGTGATCATGAAAGACAGCGCGGGTAACACCGGTCTGGGTGAAGTTCCGGGTGGCGAAAAAATTCGTCAGACACTGGAAGATGCCAAAGCACTGATCATTGGTAAATCACTGGGTGAATACAAAAACATCATGACCCGCATGCACAAAGAGTTTGCGGATCGTGACTCTGGTGGCCGTGGCTTGCAGACGTTCGATCTGCGTACTGCGATCCATGCGGTGACTGCGGTGGAATCAGCAATGCTGGATCTGCTGGGTCAGTTCCTGAATGTACCGATTTGTGCGCTGCTGGGCGATGGTCAGCAACGTGATGCGGTTGAAATGCTGGGTTATCTGTTCTTCGTCGGTGACCGTAACAAAACCGATCTGCCATACCTGAGCAATCCGGATGCATCCTGCGACTGGTATCGCGTGCGTCATGAAGAAGCCATGACGCCGGAAGGGGTAGTTCGTCTGGCGGAAGCAGCTTATGAAAAATACGGTTTCAACGATTTCAAACTGAAGGGCGGTGTACTGCGCGGTGTTGAAGAAGCGGAAGCCATCAAAGCACTGGCCAAACGCTTCCCTGAAGCACGTGTGACGCTGGATCCTAACGGTGCCTGGTCACTGGCTGAGGCGATTGAAATCGGTAAAGACCTGAAAGGTGTGCTGGCTTATGCGGAAGACCCTTGCGGCGCTGAACAAGGCTTCTCCGGTCGTGAAGTGATGGCTGAATTCCGCCGTGCAACTGGTCTGCCAACTGCAACCAACATGATTGCCACTGACTGGCGTCAGATGGGCCATTCAGTACAACTGAATTCTGTCGACATTCCACTGGCTGATCCACATTTCTGGACGATGCAGGGTTCGGTTCGTGTGGCGCAGATGTGCCACGAGTGGGGCTTAACCTGGGGTTCACACTCTAACAACCATTTCGACATCTCTCTGGCGATGTTTACCCAGGTGGCAGCAGCGGCGCCAGGCAAAATTACTGCCATTGATACCCACTGGATCTGGCAGGAAGGCATTGACCGTCTGACCCAGCAACCACTGGAAATCAAAGGCGGTATGGTGAAAGTGCCTGAGAAACCAGGTCTGGGTGTCGATATCGATATGGACCAGGTGCTGAAAGCACATGAACTGTACAAGAGCATGGATCTGAACGCCCGTAATGATGCTGCCGGTATGCAGTATCTGATCCCTGGCTGGACCTTCGATAACAAACGTCCTTGCATGGTTCGTTAATTGCCTTATGGCCGGGTTCCGGCCCGGTCTGTATCAAGAAAGGAAGTAGTATGAACACTAAGTATTTACCCAATCAGTTTCGTCGCAGCATTCAGAGTAAATCAGTACAGATTGGGTGCTGGTCTGCACTGGCAAGCCCTATCACTACCGAAGTTTTAGGTCTGGCTGGTTTTGACTGGATTCTGCTGGATGGTGAACATGCGCCAAATGACATCACCACCTTCATCCCTCAGCTGATGGCGCTGAAAGACAGCGTCAGTGCGCCGGTTGTGCGTCCACCGGTTAATGAACCGGTCACTATCAAACGCTTACTGGATATCGGTTTTTATAACCTGCTGATCCCATTTATTGAATCGGCAGAAGATGCAAAACAGGCGGTGGCGTCCACCCGTTATCCGCCAGCGGGTATCCGTGGTGTGTCTGTTGCGCACCGTAACAATGCTTACGGCACACTGCCGGATTACTTCGCCACCATCAATGACAACATCTCCGTCATTGTGCAGATCGAAACACAAAAATCGGTCGATAACATCGATGAAATCGCCGCAGTCGATGGTGTCGATTGTCTGTTCATCGGCCCGGGCGACCTGTCTGCCGGCATGGGTTATATCGGCCAGCCGAATCACCCTGAAGTGCAAAAAGCCATCAAATATGTCTTCGACCGCGCGAAAGTGCACGGCAAGGCCTGCGGCATTTTGGCGCCTAACGAAGCTGATGCCCGTCGTTATATCGAATGGGGTGCAACAGTCGTCGCTGTTGGCAGTGATCTTGGGGTATTCCGTGGTGCCACTCAGGCGTTATGCGACAAATTCAAGAAATGATGATTCGCCGTTTACCCCGACTGGGAAAGATCCCTTGTCTGGCTGAACGATGGAAAACACCGCTGGAACATAAAGAAGGAAAAGAACATGAGTCTGAAAATCGGTTTTATTGGTCTGGGAATTATGGGCAAACCAATGAGCAAAAACCTGCTGAAAGCCGGTTATTCATTGGTAGTTTCTGATCTGAATCAGGTAGCAGTTGGTGAACTGGTTTTGGCAGGCGCTACGTCAGCCAAATCACCAAAAGAAGTTGCTGAGCAGGTGGATGTGGTTATCACCATGCTGCCGAATTCTCCGCATGTGAAGGCGGTTATTCTTGGTCCTAACGGTGTCATTGAAGGTGTTAAGAAAGACACTATCGTGATCGATATGAGCTCTATCGCTCCACTGGCCAGCCGTGAAATCGCCGTTGAACTGGCGAAAAAAGGCATCGCGATGCTGGATGCACCAGTGAGTGGTGGTGAGCCAAAAGCGATCGACGGTACTTTGTCGGTGATGGTGGGTGGCGACATCGGTGTCTTTGATCGTTGCTACAACGTGCTGAAAGCGATGGCTGGCTCTGTGGTTCATACCGGTGATATCGGTGCCGGTAACGTCACTAAACTGGCCAACCAGGTGATTGTGGCACTGAACATCGCTGCGATGTCAGAAGCACTGTCTCTGGCAACGAAAGCCGGCGTGAACCCTGAGCTGGTATTCCAGGCGATCCGTGGTGGTCTGGCTGGCAGCACCGTGATGGAAGCGAAAGCGCCGATGATCATGGATCGTAATTTCAGACCGGGTTTCCGTATCGATTTGCACATCAAGGATCTGGCGAATGCATTGGATACCTCGCACGGTGTTGGCGCTTCACTGCCACTGACTGCGGCGGTAATGGAAATGATGCAGGCGCTGAAAACGGATGGCATGGGTGAATGTGACCACAGTGCACTGGCTCGCTATTACGAAAAACTGGCAAAAGTAGAGATTTCTCGTTAAGGGAAAACAGCCCGGTGGCGACCGTACCCAACACCCAACGCCGGGCTGACCTTTTTACGTAAGATGAATGACCGAGGACGCGATTATTTCGCGAAGTAGTGAATTATGAAGATAGTCATTGCCCCCGATTCGTACAAGGAAAGTCTGAGTGCTATGGAAGTGGCCATTCAGATTGAAGCCGGATTTCGCGAAATCTATCCGGATGCGGAATATATCAAGTTACCGGTTGCTGATGGTGGCGAAGGTACCGTTGATGCCATGGTTGCCGCGACCGGTGGTCGTCAGATCAACGTCAGTGTAACTGGTCCGACCGGTAAACCCGTACTGGCCCATTTTGGTATTACCGGTAATCAGCAATGTGCGGTGATCGAAATGGCGTCGGCCAGTGGTCTGGAATGCATTCCGCCGGAAGAACGTAACCCGCTGATCACCACCAGTTATGGTACCGGTGAGTTAATTAAGGCAGCATTAGACCTTGGTGTGACTGAATTTATTATCGGTCTGGGGGGAAGTGCCACCAATGATGGTGGTGCCGGTATGTTGCAGGCGCTGGGTATCCATCTGCTGGATAAGGCGGGTCACAATATCGGCAAAGGCGGGCAATGCTTATCTGAACTGGAATATGTCGATGTTTCCGGAATGGATCCCCGCCTGAAGCAATGCCGCATTACCGTGGCTTGTGATGTAACGAATCCGCTGACCGGACCGCAAGGTGCTTCTGCCATCTTCGGGCCGCAAAAAGGGGCGAATCCGGCCATGGTGCGTTTCCTGGATGAAAACCTGAAACACTATGCGGAAGTGATTGCCCGTCAGACCGGAAAAGATGTGGAGTTTGCTCCCGGTGCCGGTGCAGCCGGTGGGTTAGGGGCCGCATTGCTGGCGTTCCTGAATGCAGAGTTGCGTTCTGGTATTGAGATCGTGACCGAAGCGGTTGAGCTGGAAAAGGCCATCATGGATGCCGACCTGGTGATCACCGGGGAAGGGCGCATTGATAGTCAGAGCATCAAGGGTAAAGTACCGGTTGGTGTCGCCAGATTGGCGAAACGGCACAATAAGCCGGTCATTGGCATCGCAGGTAGTCTGAGCAGTGATGTTGCTGTGGTCTATGAACATGGTATCGACTGCGTGTTCAGTGTGCTGAATAAAGTCTGTTCTCTGGATGAGGCACTGAACGATGCTGCTGCAAATGTACGTCTGACCGCCCGCAATATTGCCGCCACATTACGGCTGCTGCCACGCTGAAATTGTTTACGATCACAATTGTAATAGTGCATTTGATTGTACTGTCACAATTGTGATCGGCTCGGTTTTGTGCATTTGACCAATCCGTTATCGTAAGCACCAGTTTCTGCTTATCCGCTTACGAAGGCCCACCCATGTTTCATAATTTTCTCGACTCCCGTCTGGCACAGGAAATTGTTGCCCGGACCATGCGTATTATCGACTGCAACGTGAATATCATGGATTCCAAAGGCTACATCATCGGTAGTGGCGATCCGGAGCGTATTGGTGAATTGCACGAAGGTGCGCTCCTGGCGTTATCCCATGGCCGCATGGTGGAAATTGATTCTGATCTGGTCAAACACCTGCAGGGTGTTAAACCCGGCGTTAACCTGCCGATGCGTATTGATGGGCAGATCGTCGGTATTATCGGTTTAACCGGCGAACCTTCACAACTGCAGCAGTTTGGTAAGCTGGTCTGTATGACCGCTGAAATGATGCTGGAGCAGGCGCGGTTGTTGTCGATGCTGGCACAGGACAGCCGTCTGCGTGAAGAGCTGGTGCTGAACCTGATCCGCTCCGAATCCTTATCCTCGGATCAAATTGAATGGGCGCAGCGGCTGGGGATCGATCTGAACTTACCGCGTGTGGCCGCCGTGATCGAAATCGACAGTGGTCAGCTGGGTGTTGATACCGCGATTGCTGAATTACAGCAATTACAGAATTTACTGAATACGCCGGAAAAACAGAATCTGGTGGCGACAGTATCGCTGACCGAAATTGTGGTGCTGAAACCCGCACTGAACAATGCCGGCCGCTGGGATTCTGCCCGGCTGAAAAAACAGATTGATACCTTGCTTGCCAATATGAGTATGTCGGGTGGGCTCAAGCTGCGGATTGCGCTGGGTAACTATTTCAGCGGTGATGGCAGTATTGCCCGTTCGTACCGGACCGCCTGCACCACACTGCAGATCGGCAAGCTCTATTACCCCGAACAACGCAGTTACAACTATCAGGATATGATGTTACCCGTCTTGCTGGATAGCCTGCGTGGCAGCTGGCAAACCAGTGAGCTGGTAAGACCAATGCAAAAGCTCAAAGTCATGGATACAAACGGACTCTTGCGACGCACATTAATGGCCTGGTTCAAACATAATGTGCAGCCGATCGCGACCGCAAAAGCGCTTTATATTCATAGAAATACACTTGAGTACCGCTTGAATCGCATCGCTGAACTCACCGGGCTGGACCTCAAAGAGAGTTTTGACGACCGTTTACTGCTTTATATCGCGCTTCAGCTGGATGAAACGACATAAACTAACCATTTGTTAATGTCATGTTATCTATTGGTAATGCACAAGATAAAATATTCCCGCATTTTTTGATTTTAATCAGATAATTCATGGACAGTTGTTAATGATTTTGCTAATTTGTTTAACAATTCGTTTATTGGTAATACCAAGTTAACAAATATCACATGACTGAATACAAACCAACCCAGCCAAAACTCTCAGACAGCATCGTTGCCGAACTGGAACAGATGATTGTCGATGGCACCCTGCAGCCTGGTCAAAAGCTGCTGCCGGAGCGCGAATTGGCTGTGCAGTTCGGTGTTTCACGTCCATCGTTGCGCGAAGCGATCCAGCGCCTGGAAGCGCGCGGTTTGCTGTACCGTCGTCAGGGCGGTGGCACGTATGTCAAAAGCGAACTGAACCGCGGATTGTCAGACCCTTTCTTTGAATTACTGGCTAATCATCCCGGTTCACAATTCGATCTACTTGAATTCCGTCATGTTCTTGAAGGGGTTGCGGCCTATTACGCCGCTCTTCGCAGCAATGAAACCGATTTTGCTCACATGCGCGAGCTGCAGAATGATATCGAAGCAGCCCAGACCAGCGGTAACGTTGCCGTAGAGGCCAAAGCTGTGTCTGCCTTCTATCTCGCCATGACTGAAGCGTCGCACAACGTGGTGCTGTTGCACCTGATGCGTGCCATCCGGGAGTTACTGGAACGTAACATTCTCGGCAATCTGGAAGTACTGAATCAGCGTCCGGGGGTGGTTAACCGGATCCGTCGTCACAGGTCAGACCTGATTGCGGCGATCCTGGCTGGCCATCCAGAACAGGCCAGAGATGCTTGCCATGAGCATCTGGCTTTTATCGAGGATACCCTGCTGGATATACAGCGAGAGGATGAGCGTGCACAACGCCCCTCGCGGCAGATCCATCAGCGTTAGCCTTACCAAACAACATGCCGTCAACAAACACAGGAAACAGCCATGTCTGAACTCCTTAAACATGATGTGGACCCAGTAGAAACTCACGAGTGGTTAAACGCTCTGGAATCACTGCTGCGGGAGGAAGGTCCGGAACGTGCCCAGTACATTCTGGATCAATTATCATCAGCTGCCAGCAAAGCAGGTTTATCTGCGGGTACAGGCACTGGTGGTAATGTGCTGACTGATTATATCAATACCATCGCAACCAGCGATCAACCAGCCTATCCGGGTAAACTGGAACTGGAACAACGTATCCGCGCTATCATCCGCTGGAACGCAGTAATGATCGTATTGCGTGCATCGAAGAAAGGCTTGGATCTGGGCGGACACATGTCGTCTTTTGCCTCATCCGCCACGATTTACGATGTGTGCTTCAACCATTTCTTCCGTGCGCGTAACGAGAAAGACGGTGGCGACCTGGTTTACTTCCAGGGTCATATTTCCCCCGGCATCTATGCCCGTGCTTTTGCTGAAGGTCGTCTGACCGAAGAGCAACTGGACAGCTTCCGTCAGGAAGTGGACGGCAAAGGTCTGTCATCTTATCCGCATCCGAAACTGATGCCGGAATTCTGGCAGTTCCCGACTGTATCTATGGGTTTAGGCCCGGTAGGTGCGATCTATCAGGCGCGTTTCCTGAAATATCTGACCAACCGTGGTATCAAAGATTGTTCAGAACAGAAAGTGTATGCCTTCCTGGGTGACGGTGAGATGGATGAGCCGGAATCTAAAGGCGCTATCACTATCGCTGTGCGCGAAAAACTGGATAACCTGATCTTTGTTATCAACTGTAACCTGCAGCGTCTGGATGGTCCGGTTATTGGTAACGGTAAAGTTATCAATGAGCTGGAAGGCGTGTTTGGTGGCGCAGGCTGGGATGTGATCAAAGTTCTGTGGGGCACCGGTTGGGATGCACTGCTGCAGAAAGACACTTCCGGCAAGCTGATCCAGCTGATGAACGAAACGCTGGATGGTGACTATCAGACTTTCAAATCCAAAGATGGTGCTTATGTCCGTAAATACTTCTTTGGGAAATATCCTGAAACTGCCGCACTGGTTGCCGACTGGACTGACGAGCAGATCTTTGCTCTGAAACGTGGTGGTCATGACCCGCGTAAACTGTTTGCGGCATTCAAGCAGGCTTCTGAAGCAAAAGATAAACCAACTGTGATCCTGGCGAAAACCATCAAAGGTTACGGCATGGGTGATGCGGCTGAAGCGAAAAATATCGCGCATCAGGTTAAGAAGATGGATCTGGATTCAGTCCGTCATATGCGTGATCGTTTCTTTGTCCCGGTTAAAGATGAACAGATCGAAGATCTGCCATATCTGGAAATCAAAGAAGGTTCAGAAGAGTATAAATACCTGCACGAACGTCGTCAGGCATTGAAAGGCTATCTGCCAACTCGTCTGCCACAGACTTCCGTAAAACTGGATATTCCTGAGCTGTCAGCATTTGATGCGTTGCTGAGTGAACAGACCCGTGAAGTGTCTACCACTATGGCGTTTGTCCGCAGCCTGAACGTGCTGCTGAAAGACAAATCTGTCGGTCAGCGTATCGTGCCGATCCTGGCAGACGAAGCCCGTACCTTCGGTATGGAAGGTCTGTTCCGTCAGATCGGTATCTACAGCCCGCATGGTCAGCAGTACACCCCGCAAGATAAAGAACTGGTGGCGTACTACAAAGAAGACCAGAAAGGTCAGGTTATTCAGGACGGTATTAACGAACTGGGCGCGATGTCATCCTGGCTGGCTGCTGCAACTTCTTACAGCACCAACGACTGCCCGATGATCCCGTTCTACGTTTACTACTCAATGTTCGGCTTCCAACGTATCGGCGACCTGGCATGGGCAGCAGGTGACCAGCAGGCTCGTGGTTTCCTGGTGGGTGGTACTTCCGGTCGTACAACACTGAACGGTGAAGGTCTGCAGCACGAAGATGGTCACAGCCATATTCTGGCCAGCACTATTCCGAACTGCGTCAGCTACGATCCATCATTCGTGTATGAAGTAGCGGTCATTATTCAGGACGGTCTGCGTCGTATGTACGGCGACAATCCGGAAAATATCTACTACTACATCACTACACTGAACGAAAACTACCATCACCCTGCAATGCCAGCCGGTGTTGAAGAAGGTATCCGTAAAGGTATCTACAAACTGGAGTCTAACGCAGGCGCGAAAGGCCAGGTTCAGCTGATGGGCTGTGGTTCTATTCTGAACTACGTACGTCGTGCCGGTAAGATCCTGGCTGATGAATACGGTATCGGTTCTGATGTGTACAGCGTAACCAGCTTCAACGAACTGGCCCGCGATGGTCAGGATGCAGATCGTTACAACATGCTGCATCCGGAAGCTGAGCAGAAAGTTCCTTATATTGCTCAGGTTCTGGGAACTGCACCTGCAATCGCTGCGACCGACTACATGAAGTCATACGCGGATCAGGTTAGTCATTTTGTTCCTGCAGAAAGCTATCGTGTACTGGGTACTGACGGTTTCGGTCGTTCAGACAGCCGCGAAAACCTGCGTCGTCACTTCGAAGTGAACGAAGGTTATATCGTTGTCGCTGCACTGACTGAACTGGCGAAACAAGGCACCGTTGATAAGAAAGTAGTTGCTCAGGCAATTGCCAAATTCGGTATCGACGCTGACAAGATCAACCCGCTGTACGCATAAGGGGAAATTTCATGTCTAAAGACATTTTCGTTCCGGATATCGGCGGTGATGAAGTAGCCGTTACTGAAATTCTGGTTAAAGTGGGTGACAAGGTTGAAGCTGACCAGTCACTGCTGACCGTGGAAGGCGACAAAGCCTCTATGGAAGTACCTGCTCCTGAAGCCGGTATCGTTAAAGAGATCAAGATTGCATTAGGTGACAAGGTTTCTACCGGTTCCCTGATCATGGTATTCGAAGCGGCAAATACGGCAGAGAGTGTGGCGGCAGTTGCTGCACCAGCTCCGGCCGCTGCCGCGCCAGCACCTGTTGCAGCTCCTGCGGCTGCAGCACTGCAAGACGTGAACGTACCGGATATCGGTGGTGACGAAGTCGCTGTAACCGAAATCATGGTCAAAGTGGGCGATACCGTTGAAGCGGATCAGTCTCTGCTGACTGTAGAAGGCGACAAAGCCTCTATGGAAGTACCTGCACCATTCGCTGGTGTAGTGAAAGAGATCAAAGTGGCAACGGGTGACAAAGTGTCTACCGGTTCCCTGATCATGGTATTCGAAGTGGCTGGCGCTGCGCCTGCAGCTGCACCAGTTGCTGCTGCTCCGGCTCCTGTCGCGGCAGCCCCTGCGGTTGCTGCGGTGAAAGAAGTTAACGTACCGGATATCGGTGGTGACGAAGTTGCCGTAACCGAAATTCTGGTTAAAGTCGGCGATGCCGTTGAAGCTGATCAGTCTCTGATCACCGTGGAAGGCGACAAGGCTTCTATGGAAGTGCCTGCACCGTTTGCCGGTGTGGTTAAATCACTGAAAATTGCGGTGGGTGACAAGGTTTCTACCGGTTCCCTGATCATGGAATTTGAAGTGGCTGGCGCAGCATCTGCTCCGGCACCGGTGGCTGCACAAGCTGCTGCGCCTGCAGCGGTCAAAGCGGTTCCGGCTTCAGCTCCGGCACCTGTTGCAGCGGCGAAAGTGGAAGAGAAAGGTGAATTTGTAGCGGGTGACGCTTATGTTCACGCAACACCGGCTATTCGTCGTCTGGCGCGTGAGTTCGGTGTCAATCTGGCAAACGTCAAAGGTACCGGCCGTAAAGGTCGTATCCAGAAAGAAGACGTTCAGAACTACGTGAAAGAAGCACTGAAACGTGCTGCTTCTGCACCGGCCGCTGGCGGCGCGGGTGCGGGTCTGGGTGTTCTGCCATGGCCGAAAGTAGATTTCGCGAAATTCGGTGATATCGAAGAAGTTGCGCTGACCCGTATTCAGAAAATCTCTGGTCCGAATCTGCATCGTAACTGGGTGATGATCCCGCATGTAACGCAGTTCGATGAAGCTGATATCGGCGAGATGGAAGCGTTCCGTAAAGAACAGAACGTGATTGCCGAGAAGCAACAACTGGGCTTCAAGATCACACCTCTGGTGTTCATCCTGAAAGCAGCAGCCAAAGCACTGGAAGCGCATCCACGTTTCTGCAGCTCGCTGTCAGAAGATGGTTCTACACTGATCATGAAGAAATACATTCATATCGGTGTCGCGGTTGATACGCCAAACGGTCTGGTTGTACCGGTAGTTCGTGATGTGAACAAGAAAGGCATTTATGAACTGTCGAAAGATCTGGCTGAGATCTCCAAGAAAGCACGTGCCGGTAAGCTGACTGGCTCGGATATGCAGGGCGGTTGCTTCACTATTTCCAGCCTGGGCGGTATCGGTGGCACTCAGTTCACCCCAATCGTCAATGCGCCGGAAGTGGCTATTCTGGGTGTCTCTAAATCAGATATGAAGCCGAAGTGGAACGGTAAAGAGTTCGTGCCATGCCTGACGCTGCCTCTGGCATTGTCTTATGACCATCGCGTCATCGACGGTGCTGCAGGTGCGCGTTTCATTACGACACTGACTGATGTGCTGTCCGACATTCGTCGTCTGGTACTGTAATTTTGTCTGTCTCTCCGGAAGCATGCTAGGTTTAGTATGTTTCCGGAAGCAACTGAATAATCAAAAGAGGTCATGATGAGTAATGAAATCAAAACTCAGGTGGTGGTAATTGGTGCCGGCCCAGCCGGTTACTCTGCTGCTTTCCGTGCTGCCGACCTGGGCCTGGAAACTGTTTTGATCGAACGTTACGGTACACTGGGTGGTGTATGTCTGAACGTCGGTTGTATTCCGTCTAAAGCACTGCTGCACGTTGCGAAAGTTATCGAAGAAGCCAAAGCACTGGCGGAGCACGGTATCGTATTCGGCGAACCACAGACTGATATCAACAAGATCCGTATGTGGAAAGAAAAAGTAGTGACCAAGCTGACTGGCGGCCTGTCTGGCATGGCCAAGCAGCGTAAGGTGCCGGTAGTTAACGGTGTGGCCAAATTCACCGGTCCTAACAGCATTGATGTGACTGCGACTGATGGTTCAGTAACCACGGTCAGGTTTGATAACGCCATTATCGCGGCGGGTTCCCGTCCGGTAAAACTGCCGTTCATTCCACACAACGATCCACGCGTCTGGGATTCTACCGATGCGCTGGAACTGAAAGAAGTGCCGGGCAAAATGCTGGTTCTGGGCGGTGGTATCATCGGTCTGGAAATGGGTACTGTGTACTCTGCGCTGGGTGCGGAAATCGACGTAGTTGAATTCGCTGATCAGCTGGTTCCGGTTGCCGATAAAGACGTGGTGAAGGTTTACGCAAAACGTGTTGAGAAGAAATTCAACGTCATGCTGGAAACCAAAGTAACCGCCGTTGAAGCGAAAAAAGACGGTCTGTATGTCTCTTTCGAAGGCAAACAGGCACCGGCAGAACCTGTGCGTTATGACAGCGTGCTGGTCGCCGTAGGTCGTGTACCAAACGGTAAAGCGCTGGATGCCGAGAAAGCCGGTATCGCAGTTTCTGACCGTGGTTTCATCGAAGTCGACAAACAGCTGCGTACTAACGTACCGCACATTTTCGCTATCGGTGACATCGTGGGTCAGCCAATGCTGGCACACAAAGGTGTGCACGAAGGTCATGTGGCTGCAGAAGTTATCGCTGGCAAGAAACATTACTTCGATCCGAAAGTGATCCCTTCAATCGCGTATACCGAGCCAGAAATTGCATGGGTTGGTCTGACCGAGAAAGAAGCGAAAGCCAAAGGTATCAACTTTGAAACTGCGGTGTTCCCATGGGCTGCCTCCGGTCGTGCGATTGCATCTGACTGCGCTGACGGTATGACCAAGCTGATTTTCGACAAAGCAACTCACCGTGTGATCGGTGGTGCGATTGTCGGCACCAACGGCGGTGAACTGCTGGGTGAAATCGGTCTGGCCATCGAAATGGGTGCGGATGCAGAAGATATCGCGCTGACTATCCATGCTCACCCGACTCTGCACGAGTCAGTGGGTCTGGCTGCGGAAGTGTACGAAGGTTCGATTACCGACCTGCCGAACGCCAAAGCGAAAAAGCGTTGATTCTGCTTCTTGTATAAAAAATCCGGCTCAGGCCGGATTTTTTGTTTCTGCGCAGTGTTACTTTTTCAGTGCCAGGATCAGGGCGGAGGTATCCATCCGGCCGCAGCCTTCCTGCTGCAGTTCAGCATAGCGTTCATCTACCTGTCTGGTCAGCGGCAGATCGATATTTTGCCGTTCTGCTTCTTCCAGACAAATTCCCAGGTCTTTACGCATCCAGTCGATCGCAAAACCAAAATTGAATTCATTCTTTGCCATGGTTTCGGCCCGGTTTTCCATCTGCCAGGAGCCAGCGGCACCAAATTTCAGTGTTTCGACCACCTGATGAATATCCAGACCCACGGTTTCTGCCAGCAACAGACCTTCGCTTAAGCCCTGCAGGACACCGGCGATACAGATCTGATTCACCATCTTGCAGCGCTGGCCGGCACCACATTTACCCACCAGCTGGATCTGCCGGGCATAGGCTTCCATGACCGGTTTCGCGATAGCAAACGTCTGCTCATCACCACCGCACATGATGGTCAGACTGCCTTTTTCGGCACCACTCTGACCACCGGAAACGGGGCAATCCATAAAATGATTTCCCTGCTTGTGGCAGGCATTTTCCAGCTCATGCGCCAGTGTGGCGGAGGCAGTCGTATGGTCAATCAGAATGGCACCGGGTTTTAGTCCGGCAAGAATGCCGTCGTCACCGTAAACGACGCCGCGCACGTCGTTATCATTACCGATGCACATAAATACGATGTCAGCATCCCGGACTGCTTCCCGGGGCGTTGCGGCAATTTTCCCGTTATACAGGGCTTGCCAGGCTTTGGCTTTACTGTGTGTGCGGTTATAGGCCGTGGTATTAAAACCTTTCTGCTGCAAGTGGCCGGCCATGGGTGCCCCCATGACGCCGAGGCCAATAAACGCGACTTTATTAATGTCCATCATGATCCCTCCTGATTGGTGGTATGAGGAGATAATCGATCTTTAAATGACATATGTCAATCAAGTTATCCTATAATCTCAATATGCCTGTATTTTGGCGCTATCGCGCACTGTCTGGCCCATTTTCTTCTGTTATATCTGTTAATTGATATATGTTATCTTTAGTCAATGAGAGTCATCCGGTAAGACAACATGAGCGCGCCTAAATATTTAGCCATTGTAAAAAAGATAGAAGCATTAATCCGTTCCGGCCAGTTTAAGGAAGGCAGTCAGTTGCCGACGCATCGTGAGCTGGCCCAGCAACTGGGTACGACCCCCATTACGGTGGCGAAAGCGTATAAGACACTGGCTGAAAGAAAGCTGATTGAATCATTTGTCGGACGCGGCAGTTTTGTCTGTAACCACAGTCAGTTGTCGGACGTGATCCGCGCGGAAAGCAGCGAACCGGAGAAAAATCTCTCTATTCTGCAACCTTGTCTGTCGCAGCACAGCGAGCGGTTAAATCAGGTTTTTTCACAAATACTGAACCGGGGCAATGAAGCACTCTACGGTTATGTCGAACATACCGG
>RRZU011089141.1_pt1 | contig 35990 bp, 29 predicted proteins | sample 2165561 | NCBI WGS metagenome assembly RRZU01 (sample SAMN10456909, study PRJNA506462) | wastewater metagenome | isolation source: wastewater sludge | place: USA: Moscow, Idaho | reverse complement strand
GAAGCTGGCCAAGGCCCTGCAGAGCGACGAGGTGAAAGCCTTCATCGCCGACAAGTACAAGGGCGCGGTGGTGCCGGCGTTCTGATTCGCCGCCCGCCCCGCACTCTGAACGACGAAGCCCCCGCCATGCGGGGGCTTCGTTTTTTCCCGACCCGGCTTCAGTGCCGGTAGCCGGGGTCGATGCGCTCGATCAGCCGGGTGAAGGCGCAGAAGGCGTCCTCGCCGGCGCCGTACTTCGGATCGAAGTTCAGCGAGTCGGCCACACACTTGCGCAGCACCGGCTCGGGGATCTGCCGGGCCTGCCCCATCGAGCGGGTCGCCAGCTGCACCTCACAGGCGCGCTGCAGCAGCCACAGCAGCGAGAAGGCCTGCGCCAGGGTGGCGCCGATGACCACCGGGCCGTGATTGCGCAGCAGCAGCACCGGCTTGTCCTCGGCGCTGGCGAGGATCCGCTCGCCCTCGTCGGCGTGCACGGTGATGCCCTCGAAGTCGTGGTAGGCGATCTTGCCGAACAGCTGCGCGGCGTAGAAGTTGCTGAACTCCAGACCCTCGTCGAGGCAGCAGACGCCCATGGTCGGCGTGGTGTGCACGTGCATCACGCAATGCGCGTCCGGCAGGCGGTCGTGGATCACCCCGTGGAAGGTGAAGCCGGCGGGGTTGATCGGCCAGTCCGAATGGCCGATCACGTTACCCTGCACGTCGACCTTGACCAGATTCGAGGCGCACACCTCGGAGTAGTGCAGACCGAAGGGGTTGGTCAGGAAGTGCTTGTCCGGCCCCGGTACGCGCAGGGAGATGTGGTTGTAGATCGACTCGGACCAGCCGAGATAGTCGAAGATCCGGTAGGCGGCAGCCAGCTTGACCCGCGCCTGCCACTCCTGCTCGCTGAAACGCTGCGGTCGTTCGTAATAGTTGTTGCTCATGGATTCGCTCTCTTGCAGAAGGAGGGTTGTCGGGAGGCTCAGCGTCCGGCCTGGGCGGTCAGGGCGCGGGCGGCGTCGACCAGCACCTGGCCGTCGATGCCCTGCTGCGCCGCCTCGGCGACCCACTGCCGCTCGACCGGGCGCACGCGTTCGAGCACCTGGCGGTAGTCGTCGTCCGCCAGGCGATGGACCTCGTGGCCCGCGGCGATGACCTTCTGCCGCGTGGCTTCGCCGGCCTCGTCCCACACCCGGCCGAAGCGCTCGACCAGGGCCAGGCCGCTGTGCCGGTCGACGATCGCCTGCAGGTCGGCCGGCAGGCGGTCGTAGGTACGCGGGTTCATCAGCATCGCCAGCACGGTGGCGCCCAGCACCGGCTGGTCGGCGGGGGTATCGAGGTGGTGCAGGGTGATCTCGTCCATCTTGGTCGGCGCCACCACCTCCCAGACCGCCGAGGCGCCGTCGACCACGCCCTTGGACAGCGACTCGGTGACCAGCGCCGGGGGCATCGCCACCGGCACCACGCCGAGCGCTTCGAGGGTGCGCGAGATGGTCCGGTTCGGCGCGCGCAGACGCAGGCCCTGCAAGTCGGCCGAGCGGCGCAGCGGGCGGCTGGTGGTGTGCAGGTTCATGCCGCCGTCGGCGTGCAGGGCCAGCACCTTGTAGGGCGCGTACTCGTCGGTCAGCTGCTGCTGGTAGAAATTCCAGATCACCCGGCCGGCGGCCAGGCCGCCCTGCGGCAGCACGCCCGGCAACTCCAGCGCCTCGGTCTTCGGGAAGCGCCCGGCGGCGTAACCCGGCGCCGTCCACACCACGTCGGCGACGCCCTGGCGCACCTGGTCGGCCAGCTTGGCCGGAGTTCCGCCGAGCTGCATGGACGGATAGATCTGGCAGACCAGCCGGCCGGCCGAGGCCTGGTTCAGTTCGTCGCACCAGGGCTGGATGACCTTCTGCTGGGCGTTGGAGGTGCTGGGCAGGAAATGCGCAACCTTGAGGGTGACGGGAGCGGCCAGGGCGGAGCCGGCGGCGCAGGACAGCGCCAGGGACACGGCCAGGCGCGAGAGCACGGGCTTCATGGGGAACCTCGCAGATTCTTGTTGTTGTAGGCGCCGCGCGGGGCGCGACGGTCAGGCAGGCACAGCTTGGCCGAAGGGGACGAAGGGGACTATCCGCATCCGGCCGAGGCTGTCCGGATCGGGCGGGAATCGCTCGGGCTCTCAGGAGCGGCGCAGGGTAGCCGAGGGCGCCTCGCCGAAGCGCCGCAGGTAGTCGCCGGCGAAGCGGCCGAGATGACCGAAACCCCAGTGCAGGGCGATGCTCGACACGCTCTCGTCGGCGCGCGCCTGCTGCAGGTGGCGGCGCACCGCCTGCAGGCGCTGCTCGTGCAGCCAGCGCATCGGCGTGGTCTGGCGGAACTGGCGAAAGCCCGCGCTGAGGCTGCGGATGCTGGTGCCGCTGGCCGCGGCGATGGCCGCGAGGGTCAGCGCCTCGCCGAGATGGGCGCGCATGAACTCCTCGGCGCGGCGTACGTGGCGGGGCGCCGGCAACGGCGGTGCGGCCTGCACCAGTGCTGCGTGGTTGTGCGGCTGCTCGGTGAGCAGCAGAAGCATCGCCATCTCCTCCAGCGGACCGAGCAGCGCCGGCGCCGACGGCATGCCCAACTGGCTGGTCACCAGGCGCAACAGTGCCAGCCAGCGCTCGTGCAGGGTGCTGTCCTGGGCGATGGCGGGGTGGAACTGCATCGGCCCATGCAGGGGGCGCTCGTAGAGGCGCTCGAACAGCCGCTCGATGGCCGGGCGGCCGATGCGCAGGTTGAGCCGCCAGCTATCCGGGCTGAAGCGCTTGGTGACCGGTGCCTCCGGCGAGTCGACGACGATCAGCCCGGCGGCGCCCTGCACCTCGTCGGCCCGGGTGCGGACCTGGGAGTGGCCGCGCAGCTGGGTGGTCACCAGCACGAAGTCGGTGGTCCAGGCCTGCTCCAGTTCGACCTCGGCGCCGAACGACAGGCAGCTCAGCTCCAGGCTGCCCAGCGCCTGGCGTGCCAGGCGCATCTCGAAGCCCGCCGGATCGCCGTACAGGTGCAGGCGGTGCGGACTGTAGCTTTCGTGCAGAGCGCTCGAGGCCTGCGCCGGATCGCGGGTGCTCAGCCGCCACTGCGCCGCCTGACGCAGCTGCTCGGCGCGCTGGCTCAGGCTGTCCAGTTCGGCGACGGGCAGGGCGGTGGCGGGGGTCGTCATGGACGGGGAACTCCAGCGAGCGGACCTGTCATCTCTATCACGCCACCCGGCGAGCGCCAAGCCGCCGGCCCGCGACACGCCCCCGGATGCCCGGGGCGACTCCGCAGCCCTTGCCATGATCGTCCGCCAGCCCGTCGCATGCGCTTACCCCGGTCGCCGACGGCGACTCAGCCGAAGAACCAGTAGCACACCGCGATGGCCGCCAGCACCCCGACCAGGTCGGCGAGCAGCGCACAGCCGACCGCGTGGCGGGCGCGCTGGATGCCGACCGCGCCGAAGTACACGGCGAGCACGTAGAAGGTGGTTTCGGTGCTGCCCTGCACGGTGGCGGCGAGCAGCGCCGGGAAGCTGTCGACGCCGTGGCTCTGCATGGTCTCGATCAGCAGCGCGCGCGCCGCGCTGCCGGAGAACGGCTTGACCAGCGCGGTGGGCAGGGCGTCGACGAAGCGGGTGTCCCAGCCGGCCCACTCGACCAGCGCGCGGATGCCGTCGAGGCCGAACTCCAGCGCTCCGGAGGCGCGCAGCACGCCCACCGCGCAGAGCATGGCGACCAGGTAGGGCAGCAGGTTTTTCGCCACCTCGAAACCTTCCCTGGCGCCTTCGACGAAGGCCTCGTAGACCGGCACCCGCTTCAGCGCGCCGAGCAGCAGGAAGGCGAGGATCAGGCCGAACAGGGTCAGGTTGCCGAGCAGCGCGGACAGCGAGGCCAGCGCGACGGCCGACAGCCCGCCGAGAAAGGCCATGAACGCGCCGAGCAGCACGGCGGCGCCGCCCAGCCAGGCCAGCACCACCGGGTCGAACAGGCGCAGGCGCTGCATGAAGGCCACCGCCAGCAGGCCGGCGAGGGTCGAGGCGCTGGTGGCCAGCAGGATCGGCAGGAACACCAGGGTCGGATCGGCGGCGCCCTGCTGCACCCGGTACATGAAGATCGACACCGGCAGCAGGGTCAGCGACGAGGCGTTGAGCACCAGGAACAGGATCTGCGCGTTGCTCGCGGTGTCCGGCCGCGGGTTGAGTTCCTGCAGCGCGCGCATCGCCTTGAGGCCGATCGGCGTCGCCGCGTTGTCCAGGCCCAGGCCGTTGGCGGCGAAGTTCAGGGTGATCAGCCCCAGCGCCGGATGACCGGACGGCACCTCCGGCATCAGCCGGCGGAACAGCGGCGCGAGCAGCCGCGCCAGCACCTCGATCAGCCCGGCGCGCTCGGCGATGCGCAGAAAGCCCAGCCACAGGGTCAGGGTGCCGAACAGCACCAGCATCACCTCGACCGACAGCTTGGCCATGGCGAACAGGCTCTCGACCATGGCGGCGAACACCCCGGCCTCGTCGCCGACCAGCCAGCGGCCGAAGGCGGCGATGGCCGCGACGACGAAGAATCCCAGCCACAGGCCGTTGAGCATGATCGATCCCCTTGCGATAGAGCCGGCGATGATAGCGGTGCGGCGCGCCCGCGCGGTAGCGCGCGCGGCCCGGCGGAGCGCGGGCGGCCTGCGAAACGCCGCGACGCTTGGAGCGCCGAATCGGCCTGTGGCACCATCGCCCGACAGGATAGCGAAGGAAGTCCCATGGCCCGCATGCCGTTCATTCGCCTGGTGACGCTCACCTACTGCCTGCTGGCACTCGGCTGGATCTTCCTCTCCGACCAGCTGCTGGCGCTGTTCGTCGACAAGGAAGCCATCGTCCGCGCTTCCAGCTGGAAGGGCGCGCTGTTCGTGCTGGTCACCGCCACCCTGCTGTACTTCGCCCTGCGCGCGGTGCCGGCAGCGACCGCCGGCGGCGGTACCGCCTGGCTCGACAACCTGCCCGGCAGCGGTCGCCTGGCCGCGCAGCAGCGCTGGTTCCTCTACCTGTTCGCGGTGCTCATCACCCTGCTGGTCGCGGCGGTGCGGCAGCACTTCGCCGAGGCCTTCGGCGGACGCCCGGTGCTGATCCTGTACATCCTGCCGATCGCCCTCAGCGCGCTGCTCGGCGGCCTGCTGCCGGGCCTGCTGGCCACCCTGGTGGCGACCGCCAGCATCGTCCTCCTGGCCATGCCGCCGCTGCACAGCCTGCGCGTCGCCTCGCAGGCCGAGCTGTTCCAGCTGTACTTCTTCCTGGTCACCGGCGCCGCGCTCAGCCTGATCATCGAGCTGCTCAAGCGCGCCCGCGAGGGCCTGGACTTCCACCGCCGGCTGCTCGACGCCATCGTCACCGGCACCCCCGACGCGATCTTCGTCAAGGACCGCGAGGGCCGCTACCTGCTGGCCAACCGCGCCGCCGCCGAGTTCGTCGGCCAGCCGCCGCAGGCGCTGCTCGGCAAGACCGACGCCCAGCTGTTCGACGCCGCCACCGCCGCGCAGGTCGAGCGCAACGACCGCGCGGTGCTCGACAGCCGCCAGGTGCAGTCCTTCGACGAACACACGGTGACCCACCAGGGCCGCCAGGTGGTGTTCTTCGCCAGCAAGGGGCCGCTGCTCGACGAGTCGGGCGCGGTCACCGGGCTGTTCGGCATCGCCCGCGACATCACCGAGCGCAAGCGCACCGAACTGGCGCAGCAGGAAGCCGCGGCGGTGTTCGAGGCCAGCTACGAGGCCATCATGGTGCTCGACGCCGCGCGGCGCATCGTGCGGGTCAACCCGGCCTTCGTGCGCATCACCGGCTACGCGCCGAGCGAGGCGCTCGGCCAGCGGCCGCAGTGGCTCGACGGCGAGGACGGCACCGGCGCTCCGGCTACCGACCTCTGGCGGACGCTGCGGGAACACGGGGTGTGGAGCGGCGAGGTGTGGGGCCGGCGCAAGAACGGCGAGCGCTACGCGCAGCTCCTGTCGCTCTCCACGGTGCGCGACGCCGCCGGCCAGGCGCAGCACTACGTCGGCATCTTCTCCGACATCAGCCCGCTGAAGAATCACCAGGCCGAACTGGACCGCGCCGCCCACTACGACCCGCTGACCGGCGCGCCCAACCGCCGCCTGCTCGCCGACCGCCTGGAGCAGGCCATCGCCCGCTGCGCGCGCAGCGAGCACTCGCTGGCGGTGTGCCTGCTCGACCTCGACGGCTTCCGGCAGATCAACGAGCGCCATGGCCACGCCGCCGGCGACGCGCTGCTCAAGGCGGTGGCCGAGAACCTGCGCCAGGTGCTGCGCAGCGACGACACCCTGGCGCGCCTGGGCGGCGACGAGTTCGCCCTGCTGCTCGCCGACATCGAGTCGCCGGAGGACTGCGCGGCGATCCTCGACCGCGTGCTGGCCGCCGTCGGCACCCCGCTGCGCAGCGCCGGCACCTTGCTGCAGACCTCGGCGAGCATCGGCGTCAGCCTCTACCCCGACGACAACGTCGACGGCGAAACCCTGCTGCGCCACGCCGACCAGGCGATGCTGCGGGCCAAGGAGGCCGGGCGCAACGGCTACCACCTGTTCGACCCGGACAACGACCGCAAGGCCCAGGGCCACCGGCGCACCCTGGAGCGCCTGCGCCAGGCCCTGGAGCAGGGCGAGTTCGTCCTCCACTACCAGCCCAAGGTCGATCTCGCCGACAGCCGGGTGTTCGGCGTCGAGGCGCTGATCCGCTGGCAGGACCCGCAGCGCGGCCTGGTCGCGCCCGGCGAGTTCCTGCCCTACATCGAGAGCGACCCGGCGCTGGAGCGCGCGCTGGGCGAATGGGTGCTGGAGCAGGCGCTGACCCAGCTCGAACGCTGGCAGGACGACGGCCTGACGCTGGAGATGAGCGTCAACCTCAGCGCCCACCAGCTGATGCACGCCGACTTCACCGCGCGCCTGGACGCCCTGCTGGCCCGCCACCCGCAGGTGCCGCGCGCGCGCCTGGAGCTGGAAATCCTCGAAACCGCGGCCATCGCCGACATGGCGCAGGCCATCGCCGTGGTGCGCCAGTGCACCCTGCTGGGCGTGCGCTTCGCCCTCGACGACTTCGGCACCGGCTACTCCTCGCTCACCTACCTGCGCAAGCTGCCGGTGGACACCCTGAAGATCGACCAGAGCTTCGTGCGCGACATGCTGGTCGACGCCGACGACCGCACCATCGTCGACGGCGTGATCCGCCTGGCCGCCGCCTTCAACCGCCAGGTGATCGCCGAGGGCGTGGAAACCCTCGAACACGCCTTCGCCCTGCACAGCCTCGGCTGCCGCCTGGTGCAGGGCTACGGCATCGCCCGGCCGATGCCGGCCGAGCAGCTGCCGGCCTGGCTGCAGCACTGGCAGCGGCAGAGCGCCTGGCGGGCGCTGGCCGGGCAGGCCTGCTGAGCCCCGGCCGCCGCCGGCCAGCGCACGTCCGCTGTCACGGCCGCAGGCGCAGCACCCCGCGCGTATCGGCGGCGATCTCCGCCGCGTCCAGGAGCATGTGGCGGTAGCCGCCCTGCAGGTAGGCGACGGCCTGGTCGGCGTAGTGGCGGTCGAAGGGGATGCCGCTCTGCCCCAGCGGCGTGCTGGCCAGGGCCTGCTGCGGGGCGGCGAAGTCGATCAGCCGGCGGATCGACGGACCGTACTCCACCGCCCAGGGCGCCGGGCCCAGGCTGTGGGCCAGGTTGTTGGGCACCTCGCGCCCGCCCGGGGCGGCGAAGGGCCCGGCGTTGAGCAGGCGATCCAGCGGCGCCACGCGGCCCAGCGGGTGCGCGAAGGTCAGGGTGTGGGCGCGGCCCCACTGCCAGTCGGCCTCGCTACCGAGGGTCGCGCGCAGGTGCGCCAGGCTGGCGCTCCAGGCGCGGGCGAGGATCGCCGCGCGGTCCTCGCGGGCCGCGCTGCGGCGGTCGTCCCACCAGGGCGAATCGGCGGCGCCCGCCAGCCGCGGCAGCGCGCTGTCGATGGCGCGGGTGTCGAGCAGGGCGGCGAAGAACGCCTCGCCCAGCTCGTCGGCCAGCGCCTCGCGGGCGATCTGGTAGGTCAACTGGTTGAACAGCACCGCGGCGCGCGAGTCGAGGCGATGCGCGCCGTCCCAGGCGCTCAGCTCGTCGAGCAGCGGGCGCTCGGCGGCCGGCATCGCGGCGCGCAGCTCGGCGAGCAGCGGCGCCAGCAGGCGCTGCGGGTAGCCGGTGGCGTCCTCCAGCTGCAGGGCGCGGCTGTGCTCCAGGGTCCAGCCGGCGGCGCGCGCGTCGAGGCGTTCCTGCAGGCGGCGGTGGCGGTCGGCGAGGTTGTAGTAGCCGGGCACCGCCTGCCCCGCCGGCGCCTGGTTGGCCGACAGCACGTAGCCGCGCGCCGGGTTCTCCTCCTGCGGGTTGGCGGCGAACGGCAGGGCGCGCGGGGTGTCGGCGGCGGCGCTGGCGCCGTCGAGGACGAACGCCGGATCGGCGCCGGCCGGGCGCTGCAGCAGCTGCCCGGCGGCCCACCAGGCGATGTCGCCGCGGGCCGAGGCCCACACCAGGTTGAGGCCCGGGGCGTGGATGTCGGCGGCGGCGGCGCGCGCCGCGTCCAGGCGGTCGGCGCGGTTGAGGCGGTAGAAGGCGTCGAGGATCGGGTTGTCGGCGTCGAGGAACACCCAGCGCAGGGCCAGCGGCGTCGGCCCGCCCAGCTCGCCGAGGGCATCGTTGATCAGCGGGCCGTGGGGCGAGCGGCGCAGGGTCAGCTCGACCGGCGCGGCGTCCTTCACCGCGATGCGCTCGCGGCGCTGCTCCAGCGCCACCCAGCGCCCGGCGTGCCAGACCTGCCCGGGGTCCTCGGGGTGGACGCGCTCGGCGATCAGGTCCATGTCGTCGTTCTGGAACATGGTCAGGCTCCAGCCGAAGTCGCGGTTGTGGCCGAGCAGGGCGAAGGGGATCAGCGCGTGGAACTGGCCGTACAGCTCGAAACCCGGCGCGCTCAGGTGCGCGCTGTACCAGACCTGCGGGGCGCTGAAGGCGATGTGCGGATCGCCGGCCAGCTGCGGCTTGCCGCTGGCGCTGCGGCGGCCGGCGATGGCCCAGGCGTTGCTGCCCTCGAAGGGGGCGAAGCCGGCGCCCGGCAGCTGCCCGGCCAGCGCGGCGAGCGCCTGCAGGCCGCGCCAGTCGGCCGCCGCCATCGGCGCGCCGGCGCCGGCGGTGTCGGTGTCGGTGTCGGTGTCGGTGTCGGCGGCGAAGATCGCCAGGTAGTCGGCGCCCAGGTTGTCGCGGATGTGGGTGAGCACCGGCTCGGTGCGCAGCGCGGCGGCGAAGCTGTAGGCCATGTAGCCGACCACGCTGAAGCTGTCCTCGGCGGTGAAGGGCCGCGGGCGGATGCCCAGCAGGTCGAACTCCATCGGCAGCGGGCGACTGGCCTGGAACTGGTTTATGCCGTCCAGGTAGGCCTGCAGCGCCTGCCAGGCCGGGCCGCCGCGCTCGGCGGCGCGGGCGGCCATCGTCCGCGCCCGCTCGTCCAGGCGCAGGGTGCGGAACAGCCGGTCGGCGTCGACCAGCGAGGCGCCGAGCACCTCGGCCAGCTCGCCGCGCGCCAGACGGCGCAGCATCTCCATCTGGAACAGCCGCTCCTGGGCGTGCAGGAAGCCCAGCGCGCGGTACAGGTCGGCCTCGCTGGCGGCGCGGATGTGCGGTACGCCCTGGCTGTCGTAGGCCACCTCGACCGGCGCGCCCAGTCCGGCCAGCGGCAGCTCGCCGCGGCGCAGCGGCTGCTGGCCGCTGACATACCAGACCGCGCCGGCGACGCCCAGCGCCAGCAGCGCGGCGAGGCCGCCGAGCCAGCGGCGCAGGCGCGGACGGCGGGAAGACGGGGAAGGGGACGGCATCGGCAGGGCTCCGGCGAACGGCAGGGGCGCCTATGGTAGCCGCCCGGCACCGCGCTGGCAGCGGCCGGCGCGCAGCGCGGCCAGCCCGCTGGCACTGGCGATTCCCGGCCAGCGGCGGCTGCGCGGCGCCGGCGTGCTGTCCGGCGAGCGCCGTGGCATTGTTGAACGCACGCGCGTCCTGCCGACCCGCGTCGGCCGGCGCCTAGCGCGGCCGGCGGCGGGCCTGCAGGGCGGCGCTGAGCAGGCCGCTGGCGATGATCACCGCCATGCCCAGCAGGGCGCCGGGTTCGGGGCGGTGGTCGAAGACCAGCAGGCCGAGCAGCGCGGCGAAGGGAATCTGCAGGTAGCCGAACGGCGCCAGCAGCACCGGCGAGCAGCTCTGGAAGGCCATCGTCAGCAGGGTGTGGATGACCACCGCGAAGGCGCCCAGCGAGGCCATCGCCAGCAGCGCGCCGGCCTCCGGCCAGCCGGCCCAGAACCCGGGCAGCAGCAGGCTGAGGCCGGTCAGGCCGATCACCCCGGTACACAGGTTGCTGACCGCCGCGCTGTCGCGGGTGCCGATCAGGCGGGTGAATATCTGGTACAGCGCGTAGCAGGTCGCCGAGCACACCGGCAGCAGCATCGCCGGGGTCAGCAGCCCGCCGCCGGGGCGGACGATGATCAGCACCCCGGCGAAACCCAGGCCCACCGCCAGCCACTGGCCGAGGCTGGCGCGCTCGCCGAGCAGCGGCACGGCCAGCACCACCACCAGCAGCGGGGCGAGGAACTGCACCGCGGTGGCCTCGCCCTGCGGCAGCAGGCTCAGCGCGGAAAGGAAGAACAGGCTCAGGCCGAGCAGGCTCAACCCGCGCCACAGCTGCAGCGCGGGGCACTGCACACGCAGCGGCGGCCGGCCCCGGCGCGGCCACTGCCAGGCAGCGAGCAGCAGGCTCTGGGTCAGGTAGCGCACCCAGAGCACCAGCAGTACGCCATAGCCGGCGGCCAGGGCCTTGGACAGGCTGTCGAGGCAGGCCAGCAGCAGGGCGACCAGACAGATCAGCAGGATGCCCTTGAGCGGGCGGGTGGCGGACATCGCATCACTCCGGGAAGAAGACGCCGCAAGGATCGCACAGACCTGCAGCCCCGCGCCGAGTCAGCAGCGCAGAGCGGGCGGGACGCGCCCGGCGGCGGGGCCGGACGCTTCCCCGCCGCGTGCCGGGCACAGCCCCGTCCACGCCGCGATTGACCGCCACCGGCAACCGGCGTACCGTGCCCGCGCTCGTCGCCGCCGTGAGGTTTTGTCAGGTACCCAGCGGCCGGTGCCCGTCCGCGCGAACGTCCAGCCGTCTCGCCAGACGCTGCGAGCAAGGCAGACCCCGCCAGCGGCAAGGTCTGCACGCGCCACCGTCCACAAGGCGGAGCGGCGCGTCTCTCCCGCAATCAGTGCCAACCGGCCGCCACAAGCGGCCTCGGCCCCTCCCCCGTCGTACCCTCAGCCGCCGAGCGGCGCCAGGCGCAGTTCGCGCCGCTCCAGCCCCTTGAGCACCAGCAGCAGGCCGCTGCCCAGCAGCATCGCGCCCGCCGCCAGGTAGAGCCCGGCGTCGTAGCTGCCCAGGCGCAGCGCCAGCCAGCCGGTGAGCGCCGGGCCGACGATCTGCGCCGCGCCGTAGGAGAGGGTCATGCGCCCCATCATCTTCGCCGGGCGGCTCGGGTAGTAGCGCCCGGCCATGGTCAGCACCAGGCTGACCATGCCGATGAAGGTCGCACCGAACAGCAGCGCGCCGCTCAGCGCCGCCGCCAGGCCGCCGGCCAGCGGCAGCAGGATGCCGCCGATCTGCAGCAGCGCGGCCAGCAGCAGCGCGCTGAGCATGCCGATGCGCCGGGCGACGAAGTCCCAGAGGATGCACCCGGGCGCGGCGCCGATGCCGATCGCCAGGAACACCAGGGTGCCCTGCCCGGCCAGTCCCGGCAGGCGCTCGACGATGGCGACGATGAAGGTGGCGCTGACCACGTAGCCGATCCCGGCGCAGAAGTAGGCGGCCATCAGCAGGCGCATGAACAGCGCACCGGGCGGGTTGTCGGCCATGCCCGCGCTGGCGCCCGCGCCCGCCGCCTGTGCCGGGGGCGGCGGCAGCCAGCGCAGCGCCGGGATCAGCAGGAGCACGCCGAGGACGCCGAGGGCCAGCCACTGCTGGCGCCAGTCCAGCCAGTGCTCCAGCGCCGCCACCGTGGCGGCGCAGCCGACGATGCCCAAGCCGATGCCGGAGAAGTGGATGCCCAGTTCGCCGCGCAGGCCGTGGCGGAGCAGCCAGTTGAGGATCAGCCCGGTACCGAGCAGCATGCCGGCGGCGCTGCTCAGCCCGGCGACGAAGCGCGACAGCGCCCACACCGCGAGGTGGTCGCTCAGCGCCATCGCCAGGGTGCTGGCGACGGCGACCAGCAGGCCGATGCGGTAAAGACGGTCCTTGAGACGCAGGTCGCCGATCAGTGCGGCGAGCAGCGCACCGCACAGGTAGCCGGTGTAGTTGAGGGCCGCCAGCCAGCCGGCGTCGGCGACGCCGAGGCCGGCCTGCTGCTGCATCAGCGGCAGCAGCGGGGTGTAGGCGAAACGGGCGATGCCGAGGGTCAGCAGCAGGCTGAAGATGCCGGCGCCCAGTACCTTGAAGCGTTGCATGCGCATGTCCATGGGACGGACTCGTATTGTTATTGTCCGTGCACCATAAACACTCCGCCGCCGCGCAGCAAACGCGCCGGCCTACAGGGCGAAGGGCAAGCCCGGCAGCGCGCCCTGGCGCGCCTGCAGCAGCTGGCGGAATTCCGCGGGGTCCTTGATCAGCACGTCCTGGCCGGCGAAGGCCTCGGCGGCGATCAGCCGCGACAGCCAGAAGCGCACGCAGGCGGCGCGCAGCATGGCCGGCCATAGCTCGGCCTCGGCGGCGCCGAACGGGCGCAGCGCGGCGTAGCCGGCGAGCAGCGCGTCGAGGCGCGCGCGGTCGAAGGCACCGCAGGGCTCCACACACCAGTCGTTGGCGGCGATCGCCAGATCGTAGAGCATCGGCCCGGAGCAGGCGTTGTGGAAGTCGATCACACCGGACAGGCGGTTGCCGTCGAACAGCACGTTGTCGCGGAACAGGTCGCCGTGCAGGTTGGCCGCCGGCAGCGCGTCGAGGCGCGGGCGCAGGCGGGCGATTTCCTCCAGCGCGCCGCGCAGCAGCGCGCACCCGGCGTCGTCCAGGCGCAGCGCCTGCAGCGGGCCCTCGCCGAGCATCCAGGCGAAGCCGCGGTCGCTAGGTCGTTCGATGCATGCCGCGCGGGTGGCCAGGTGCAGGCGCGCCAGCAGTTCGCCGACCGCCTGGCAGTGGTGCGCATTGGGCAGGCCGACGTGACGGCCGGGCAGGCGCGGCTGCAGCAGCGCCGGCAGCCCGGCCAGCTCGCCGATGGCGGTGCCGTCCGCCGTGCGCAGCGCGTAGGGCACCGGCAGGCCGGCGGCATGCAGCACGTCGAGCAGGGCGACGGCGAAGCCCAGGGCTTCGCGCGGGCCGCGCTCGACCAGGGTCAGCACGTACTCGCCGCGCTCCAGGCTGACGAAGAAGTTGCTGTTCTCGGTGCCGGCGGCGATGCCCTGAAAGTCGAGCAGGCGGCCGAGGCCGTAGGGCGCGAGGAAGGCCTGCAGTTCGGGGCGCTGGAGCGGGGTGAAGACGGACATCGCGGTTACCTGCGCGGCAAGGGGCGAGGCGCTGCGGCGACCGGGGCGGACCGGCCGCCGCAGCCGGTCACCAGCGGAAGATTTCCCACTGCGGGATCAGCATGTCCGGGCTGTCGGAGCGGATGAAGTTGCTGTCGCCGTCGGCGCGGACCAGGAAGTACGGCTTGCCGGTCTTGGGGGTGACCTTGATCGCATAGAGGAAGCCATTGATGCGGTACTCCTGGACGGTCTTGTCGCCTTCCTGGCGGATGGTCACATCCGGTTCGCCGCTCGGCGCCGCGTCCTCGGCACTGGCGACCAGCGGGGTGGCGGCCAGCAGGCCGGCGAGCAGCAGACGGTTGATTGCGCGCATGGTGGTAACCTTGTCCCTTTGCTGTGAATTGTCCGGTTATCTTACCCCGGTCGCATCGCCCAAGAGTCGATTTCCCTATGAGTCTAGCCCCTCTCGTCCTGGTGGACGGTTCCTCCTACCTGTACCGCGCCTTCCACGCCCTGCCGCCGCTGCACACCGCCAAGGGGCTGCCCACCGGGGCGGTGAAGGGCGTGCTGAACATGCTCAGGAGCCTGCGCAGGCAGTACCCGGACAGCCCCTTCGCGGTGGTGTTCGACGCCAAGGGGCCGACTTTCCGCGACGAGCTGTTCGAGCACTACAAGTCGCACCGCCCGCCGATGCCCGACGACCTGCGGGTGCAGATCGAGCCGCTGCACGCCTGCGTGCGCGCCCTCGGCCTGCCGCTGCTGTGCATCGAGGGGGTCGAGGCCGACGACGTGATCGGCACCCTGGCGCGCTCCAGCGCCGCCGCCGAGCGCCCGGTGCTGATCTCCACCGGCGACAAGGACATGGCCCAGCTGGTCGACGGCCACATCACCCTGGTCAACACCATGACCAACCCGCCGACCTACCTGGACCGCGACGGGGTGATCGCCAAGTTCGGCATCGGCCCGGAGCTGATCATCGATTACCTGGCGCTGATGGGCGACAAGGTCGACAACATCCCCGGCGTGCCGGGGGTCGGCGAGAAGACCGCGCTGGGCCTGCTGCAGGGCCTGGGCGGCGGCCTCGACCTGATCTACGCCAGCCTCGACCGGGTGCCGGCGCTGCCGATCCGCGGCGCCAAGTCGCTGCCGGCCAAGCTCGAGGAACACCGCGAGATGGCCTACCTGTCCTACCAGCTGGCCACCATCAAGACCGACGTGGCACTCGACGTGCACCTCGACGAACTGCACCCCGCCGCGCCGGACCACGCCGCGCTGCTGCCGCTGTACCGCGAGCTGGAGTTCAGGAGCTGGCTGGACGAGGCCCAGCGCCAGCTGGACAGCCAGCCGGCGCCGACCGCGACCGCCGACCTGTTCGCCGCCGACGGCGATACCGCGACGACAGGGGACAAGCCGGAACCGGCCGCCGCCCCGCGACACTACGAAACCCTGCTCGACCCGGCGCGCTTCGCCGCCTGGCTGGCGAAGCTCGAAGCCGCGCCGCTGTTCGCCTTCGACACCGAGACCACAGGCCTCGACGCCCAGCAGGCCGAACTGGTCGGCCTCTCCTTCGCGATCGCGCCGTTCGAGGCCGCCTACGTGCCGCTGACCCACAGCTACATGGGCGTGCCCGAGCAGCTGGACCGCGACACCGTGCTCGCCGCGCTCAAGCCGCTGCTGGAGGACCCGACCAAGGCCAAGGTCGGCCAGCACGCCAAGTACGACATCAACATCCTCGCCCGCTACGGCATCGCGGTGCGCGGGGTGGCCTTCGACACCATGCTCGAATCCTACGTGCTGGATTCGACCGCGACGCGCCACGACATGGACAGCCTGGCACTCAAGTACCTGGACGAGACGACGGTGAAGTTCGAGGACATCGCCGGCAAGGGCGCCAAGCAGCTGACCTTCGACCAGATCGCCCTGGAACAGGCCGGGCCCTACGCCGCCGAGGACGCCGACGTCACCCTGCGCCTGCACCGCACCCTGTGGGAGAAGCTGCAGGCGGAGCCAACCCTGGCGCAAGTGCTCACCGACATCGAGATGCCGCTGGTGCCGGTGTTGGCGCGCATCGAGCGCCACGGCGCGCTGGTCGACGCCCGGCTGCTCGGCGAGCAGAGCGTCGAGCTGGGCGAGAAGATGCAGCAGCTCGAACGGGCGGCCTTCGAGCTGGCCGGCGAGGAGTTCAATCTCGCCTCGCCCAAGCAGCTCGGCGCCATCCTCTACGACAAGCTCGGCCTGCCGATCCTCGCCAAGACCGCCAAGGGCCAGGCCTCGACCGCCGAGAGCGTGCTGGCCGAGCTGGCCGAGCAGGGCCACGCGCTGCCCCAGGTGCTGATCGAGTACCGCAGCGTCAGCAAGCTCAAGAGCACCTACACCGACCGCCTGCCCGAGCAGATCAACCCGCGCACCGGGCGCATCCACACCAGCTACCACCAGGCGGTGACCGCCACCGGACGGCTGTCCTCCAGCGACCCCAACCTGCAGAACATCCCGATCCGCACCGCCGAGGGCCGGCGCATCCGCCAGGCCTTCGTCGCCGCGCCGGGCTACCGGCTGGTCGCCGCCGACTACTCGCAGATCGAGCTGCGCATCATGGCCCACCTGGCCCAGGACGCCGGGCTGCTCGACGCCTTCCGCCACGACCGCGACGTGCACCGCGCCACCGCCGCCGAGGTGTTCGGCGTCGCCCTGGAGCAGGTCACTGCCGAGCAGCGCCGCCGTGCCAAGGCGATCAACTTCGGGCTGATCTACGGCATGAGCGCCTTCGGCCTGGCCAAGCAGCTGGGCGTCGAGCGCAAGGAAGCCCAGGAGTACATCGAGCGCTACTTTGCCCGTTACCCCGGCGTACTGGCCTATATGGAGCGCACCCGCGCGCAGGCCGCCGAGCAGGGCTATGTCGAGACCCTGTTCGGCCGCCGCCTGTACCTGCCGGAGATCCGCTCGCGCAACGGCGCGATGCGCAAGGCCGCCGAACGCACGGCGATCAACGCGCCCATGCAGGGCAGCGCCGCCGACATCATCAAGCGCGCCATGGTCGCGGTGGATGCCTGGCTGCAGGACAGCGGGCTGGATGCGCGGATGATCCTCCAGGTCCATGACGAACTGGTTCTGGAGGTGCGCGAGGATCAGGTCGAGGCGCTCAGGGCCGGCCTGCTGCCGCTGATGAGCGGTGCCGCCGCGCTGGACGTGCCGCTGCTGGTGGAAGCGGGGGTCGGCGCCAACTGGGACGAGGCGCACTGAGGCGCACGCGGCGCGGCGACGAACGGGGGAACCATCGCGCCGCCGCCGCGGTCGGATGTTACGAGTGGTTGGCAGCCCCTCGCGGAGCAATGAATGCTTGCAACACCTGTTGGCAGACTGCCGCAGCCTGAGACTGCGGCATTACAAGGTCGGACTTCCCTCCCCCCACCTCGGAAGTCCGGCTTTTTTTTGCCCGCAATTCGCGACCCGGCGCCGCTCAGCCCTGCGCGGCCTCCGCGTCGGCATCGACGCCCTCCAGCAGCCCCAGCCAGCCGGCCAGCACCGCCTGCGCCTCCTCGATGCCCTGGCGCTTGGGCGCGGAGAACAGCTGCACGCTGGCCACGTCGCCCCAGCCCTGGCGAATGTCCTTCTGCACCTTGAGCAGCGCATTCTTCGCCGCGCCGAAGGTCAGCTTGTCGGCCTTGGTCAGCAGCACGTGAATCGGCAGGCGGCTGGCCAGCGCCCAGTCGAGCATCATGCGGTCGAACTCGGTGAGCGGATGGCGGATGTCCATCATCAGCACCACGCCGACCAGGCTGTGACGGCTGCCCAGGTAGGCCTCCAGGTGACGCTGCCAGTGCTGCTTGAGGGGAATCGGCACCTTGGCATAGCCGTAGCCGGGCAGATCGACCAGCCGGCGCATGTCGTCGAGGCGGAAGAAGTTGAGCAGCTGGGTGCGCCCCGGGGTCTTCGAGGTACGCGCCAGACGGGCGTGGGTCAGGGTGTTCAGCGCGCTGGACTTGCCGGCGTTGGAGCGCCCGGCGAAGGCCACTTCGAAACCCTCGTCCGGCGGGCACTGATCGACTTGGGCGGCGCTCTTGATGAAGGCGGCCTGCTGACACAGGCCGAGGATCGGATTCTTGACGGACATGGCGTGGGCCTGTTGTTTGCCTGCGCCGCAGGCGCGCGCAGGCTGGGACTGAATTGGGCTGCGACCAAGTGTCGCGGACGGTGGTTCCGTTTCCGTTTTGACGTCGCGTGTATATAATGCCACGGATTTTGTGTGCGCTTTACCGCCAAGATTCCGTGTTAGCCTGGACGGACCCCGCCAGCAGAGCGCCGGGCCGTCTTCATCCGATGAGAAGAGGTCGACCATGAAGAAACTGCTGCTCGCTGTGTCGCTCGCTGCCATGACTGCCTCCGTGCAGGCTGCCCAGGAACCCGAAGCGGTCTACAACAAGGCCTGCGCCGTGTGTCACAACGCCGGCGTCGCCGGAGCCCCGAAAAAGGGCGATGCCGAAGCCTGGAAACCGCGCCTGGAAAAAGGCATGGACGCACTGGTCGCCAGCGTTACCAACGGCCTGAACGCCATGCCGCCGCGCGGCATGTGCATGGACTGCAGCGCCGAGGACTACAAAGCCACCATCGAGTGGATGAGTAAGTAAGTCCGCCTACCCCATTCCCCACTTAGCCGTAGTTGGATTAGCTGATGAACAAACTACTCGTGAGTCTGCTGTTGACCTTGGGCGTTACCGGTCTGGCACAGGCTGCTGGCGACGCCGCTGCCGGCCAGGCCAAGACCGCCGTGTGCGGCGCCTGCCACAGCCCGGATGGCAACAGCCTGGCACCGAACTTCCCGAAACTGGCCGGCCAGGGCGAGCGCTACCTGCTCAAGCAGCTGAACGACATCAAGAGTGGCAATCGTCAGGTAGTCGAAATGACCGGCCTGCTGACCAACCTGAGCGATCAGGACCTGGCCGACATCGCCGCCTACTACGCCAGCCAGACCGGCAGCATCGGTCAGGCCGATCCCAAGCTGGTCGAGCGCGGCGAAGCACTGTTCCGCGGCGGCAACCTGGAAGCCGGCATGCCTGCCTGCACCGGCTGCCACTCGCCCAACGGCGCCGGCAACGACTTGGCCGGCTTCCCGAAACTGAACGGCCAGCACGCTACCTATGTGGCCAAGCAGCTGACCGACTTCCGCGAAGGCAACCGCACCAACGACGGCGACAGCATGATCATGCGCGCCATCGCCGCCAAGCTGAGCAACAAGGACATCGAAGCGGTGTCCAGCTATATCCAGGGCCTGCACTGAGCACCCCGGTATAGTCTGCAACACAAAAAGGGTGGCTACGGCCGCCCTTTTTCGTACCCGTCTCGCCTACAATCCGGCGAACTCGGCCGCCACCGCGGCGTCCAATCCCGTACCGCGCACCCCGCACCCGTTCAGGAGTTCAGCATGCGTAATCTGGTTCTCTCCGCCGTCTTCGCCGGCCTCAGCCTGTTCGGCGCCACCGCCTCAGCCGAAGACATCCAGGCCGGCAAGCAGTACGTCGAACTGGGCAGCCCGGTTCCGGTTGCCCAGCCCGGCAAGATCGAGGTGGTCGAGCTGTTCTGGTACGGCTGCCCGCACTGCTACCAGTTCGAGCCGAGCATCCTGCCCTGGGCCGAGAAGCTGCCCGAAGACGTCAACTTCGTCCGCGTGCCCGCCCTGTTCGGCGGCCTGTGGAACGTCCACGGGCAGATGTTCCTGACCCTCGAAGCGATGGGCGTGGAGGACAAGGTCCACCAGGCGGTCTTCTCCGCCATCCACAACGAGCAGAAGAAGCTTGCCACCCCCGAGGAAATGGCCGAGTTCCTCGCCGGCCAGGGCGTCGACAAGGACGTCTTCCTGAAGACCTTCAACTCCTTCGCCGTGAAGGGGCAGATGGAGAAGGCCAAGAAACTGGCGATGTCCTACCAGATCACCGGCGTACCGGTGATGGTGGTCAACGGCAAGTACCGCTTCGACCTGGGCAGCGCCGGCGGTCCGGAGGGCGCCCTCAAGGTCGCCGATCACCTGATCGCCAAGGAGCGCGCCAGCCAGCCCGCCGCCCCCGCAGCCGCCCAGTAAGCGCCGCCATGCTCAGGCGCTGGATCGAGCGCCGCGCGCCCGGCAGCCACAGCGCGCAGCACAACCCCCGGGCCGGCGCGGCGGCCGGTCCGGGCGACTCGCTGCGCCTGCTCAGCTTCAACATCCAGGTCGGCATCAGCACCCGCCGCTACCATCACTACCTGACCCGCAGCTGGCAGCACCTGCTGCCGCACCGCGAACGCGCCGCCAACCTGCAGCGCATCGGCACGCTGCTCGGCGATTTCGACCTGGTCGCCCTGCAGGAAGTGGACGGCGGCAGCCTGCGCTCCAGCTACGTCAACCAGGTCGAGCACCTCGCCCAGCTCGGCGACTTCCCCTACTGGTACCAGCAGCTCAACCGCAACCTGGGCCCGCTGGCCCAGCACAGCAACGGCCTGCTCAGCCGCCTGCGTCCGAGCCTGCTGGAAGATCACCCGCTGCCCGGCCCGCGCGGACGCGGCGCGATCCTGCTGCGTTTCGGCGAAGGCCCGCAGGCGCTGGCGGTGGTGATGATGCACCTGGCGCTCGGCGCCAAGGCGCGCACCCGCCAGCTGGCCTACATCCGCGAACTGATCCACGGCTACCGCCACTGCGTGCTGATGGGCGACATGAACACCCACGCCAGCGAACTGCTCGAACACTCGCCGCTGCGCGACCTCGGCCTGCTCGCCCCGCAGACCTGCGCCACCTTCCCCAGCTGGCAGCCGCAGCGCTGCATCGACCACATCCTGCTCAGCCCCGAGCTGGCCCTGCAGCGCATGGCGGTGCTGGACGCACCGATCTCCGACCACCTGCCGGTGGCGGTGGAGATCCGCCTGCCCGGCGCGCTGCGTCGCCAGGCCCTGGTCAGCGGTCCCGAGCCGGCCCCGACCGGCCGCTGAGCAGCCAGGCGGCGGGCACGCCCCGGCCCCTGCCGCCGCGCTGCGACCACCCAGGACGACTCCCCGCAGCGCATGAGGCCGCCGCAGGACCGCACCTCGGCGGATACACCGCTCACCGCGCCCGCGCATCAGCGCCAGGCACCGCGATGCCCCCGGGCGGCACCCAACCCGCGTCCCGACGCGCTATGCTGGATGCCCGCACCGCACGCCCGTCCCTGGATCATGAAGACTCTCCCCCTGCTCGCCCTTTCCCTGCTGCTCGGCGGCTGCGCCGGCGGCCTGCGCTTCGACGACTCGCAGCGCTCCGTCGACCACGGCAGTCGGGTCGAATTCATCGTCGTCCACTACACCTCCAGCGACCTCGACGAGTCGCTGCGCACCCTGAAGAACGGTGGCGTCAGCGCCCACTACCTGCTGCCGGCCGAGGGCGACAAGGTCTACCGGATGGTCGACGAGCAGCGCCGCGCCTGGCATGCCGGCGACAGCCAGTGGCGCGGTCGGACCTGGCTGAACGCCAGCTCGATCGGCATCGAGCTCGTCAACCGCGGCTACACCGACACCCCGCACGGGCGCACCTGGCAGCCCTACCCGCCCGCGCAGATCGACACCCTGATCGCCCTGCTCAAGGACATCCAGGCGCGCCACGGCGTGGCGCCGATCAACATCGTCGGCCACAGCGACATCGCCCCGCAACGCAAGGTCGACCCCGGCCCGCTGTTCCCCTGGGCCAGGCTCGGCGCCGCCGGGTTGATTCCCTGGCCAGAGCCCGCCACGGTGCAGGAACGGCTGCGCCAGCTCGACGGCCAGGTGCCGGGCACCGCCTGGTTCCAGCACCAGCTGGCCCGCGTCGGCTACGCGGTGCCGCAGCACGGCGAGCTGGATCAGGCCACCCGCAACGTGATCGCCGCCTTCCAGATGAAGTACCGCCCCGCGCGCCACGACGGCCAGCCCGACCTGCACACCGCCGCCCTGCTGCTGGCGCTGCCCGACTAGCCGGCTCGACCGGCGCCGTTTGCGGTTAAACTTGCCCTCTGCGCCGCGCTCCACAAGAGCCGCGGCGCATCACCATAACCAGAAGAAGGAAGCACCCCATGAAAGGCAAATCCTTGGTCTTGGCCCTGTCGGCAGCACTGGCAGGTCTCTCGCTCGGCAGTACCGCCCATGCCCAGGACAAGTTCGTCACCATCGGCACCGGCGGCCAGACCGGCGTCTACTACGTCGCCGGCCAGTCGATCTGCCGCTTCCTCAACCGCGGCTCGGCCGAGCACGGCATCAAGTGCAACGCCCCGGCCAGCGGCGGCGGCGTGGCCAACGTCAACGGCATCCGCAGCGGCGAGTTCAACTTCGGCATCATGCAGTCCGACCACCAGTACAAGGCGATGAAGGGCGAGGCGCCGTTCCAGGCCGAGGGCGCGATGGACGACATCCGCGCGGTGTTCTCGCTGCAGAGCGAGGTGTTCACCATCCTCGCCCGCCGCGACGCCAAGATCGCCGGCTTCGACGACCTCAAGGGCAAGCGCGTCAACATCGGCAACCCCGGCTCCGGCCAGCGCGATACCCTCGACGAGATCATGCGCGTCAAGGGCTGGGACAAGTCGGTGTTCGCCCTGGCCGCCGAACTCAAGCCGGCCGAGCAGGCCAGCGCGCTGGGCGACAACAACATCGACGCCATGACCTACTTCGTCGGCCATCCCAACGGCGCGATCCAGGAAGCCACCACCACCGTCGACGCGGTGCTGGTGCCGGTGACCGGCGCCGAGATCGACAAGCTGCTGGCCGAGAAGAGCTACTACACCAAGGCCGAGATCCCCGGCGGCCTGTACAAGGGCAACGACGCGCCGACCGCGTCGATCGGCGGCAAGGCGGTGCTGTCCACCAGCGCCAAGGCCGACCCGGAAGTGGTCTACCAGCTGGTCAAGTCGGTGTTCGACAACCTCGAGCGCTTCCAGCGCCTGCACCCGGCGTTCAAGGACCTCAAGGCCGAGGACATGATCAAGGTCGGCCTGTCCGCCCCGCTGCACGAGGGCGCCGCGCGCTACTACAAGGAGCGCGGCTGGCTGTAAGGCGTCCCGCACGCCGTCCGCGCCGGGCGCTGCTACGCTGCTAGTAGCGCCCGCCACGCAGCTTCCCACCGGAACCCGCGCGCCGCGAGGCCGCGGGTTCCGGCGTTATCCGCTTTCCGTTGCAGGCTCATCCCATGCAAGACAAACCACTCTCCACCGAGGAGCTGATCGCCCAGGACGTCGGCGGCCGTAGCCCCGCCGGCGCCATGGCCGGCATCATTGCCGGGCTGGCGCTGCTCTGGTCGCTGTTCCAGCTGTGGATCGCATCGCCCCTGCCCTTCGTGTTCGGCTTCGGCGTGTTCAACGACACCGAGACCCGCGCCATCCACCTGGCCTTCGCCCTGCTGCTGGCCTTCCTCGCCTACCCGGCGTTCAGGCGCTCGCCGCGCGACCGCGTGCCGCTTGCCGACATCGCCCTCGGCCTGGCCGCCGCGGCCTGCGCCGCCTACCTGTTCGTCGCCTACGAGCAGCTGGCGCAACGCCCGGGCAACCTCACCACCCTCGACCTGGTCACCGCCTGCATCGGCATCCCTCTGCTGCTGGAGGCCGCGCGCCGCGCCCTCGGCCCGGCGCTGGCGGTGATCGCCCTGGCGTTCCTCGCCTACAGCGTCGCCGGGCCGTGGATGCCGGCGCTGCTCGCCCACCGCGGGGTGAGCTTCAGCGCGCTGGCCAACCACCAGTGGATCACCACCGAAGGCGTGTTCGGCATCGCCCTCGGCGTGTCGACCAGCTTCGTGTTCCTCTTCGTGCTGTTCGGCGCGCTGCTCGAACGCGCCGGCGCCGGCCATTACTTCATCCAGCTGGCCTTCAGCCTGCTCGGCCACCTGCGCGGCGGCCCGGCCAAGGCCGCCGTGGTGTCCTCGGCGTTGACCGGGGTGATCAGCGGCTCGTCGATCGCCAACGTGGTGACCACCGGCACCTTCACCATCCCGATGATGAAGAAGGTCGGCTTCTCCAAGGAGAAGGCCGGCGCGGTGGAGGTAGCCTCCTCGGTCAACGGCCAGATCATGCCGCCGGTGATGGGCGCCGCCGCCTTCCTGATGGTCGAGTACGTCGGCATGCCCTACGTGGAGATCATCAAGCACGCCTTCCTGCCGGCGGCGATCTCCTACATCGCGCTGTTCTACATCGTCCACCTCGAAGCGCTGAAACTCGGCCTGCAGCCGATCGGCGCGCGCCGGCCCAAGCCCTGGCTGCGCCGCCTGACCGGCTTCGCCTTCGGCGCCGCGCTGATCTCCGGCCTGTCGCTGGCGGTCTACTACGGCCTCGGCTGGCTCAAGCCGGCGCTCGGCGACTACGCCCTGCCGGGCATCGGCGCGCTGCTCGCGGTGGCCTACCTGGGCCTCTTGAAGATCGCCGCCAGCCACCCGCCGCTGCCCGCCGAGGATCCCGACAAGCCGCTCGACGCGCTGCCGGAAACCCGCGCGGTGCTGCTCTCCGGCCTGCACTTCCTGCTGCCGGTGGTGGTGCTGGTCTGGTGCCTGATGATCGAGCGCCTGTCCCCCGGCCTGTCGGCCTTCTGGGGCACCATGATGCTGGTGGTGATCCTGCTCACCCAGCGCCCGCTGCTCGGCTGGCTGCGCGGCGACGGCGGCGAAACCCACGGCAGTTTCATCGACGGCTGCGTCGACCTGCGCGAGGGCCTGATCGCCGGCGCGCGCAACATGATCGGCATCGGCATCGCCACGGCCACCGCCGGGATCATCGTCGGTGCGGTGTCGCAGACCGGCGTCGGCCTGGTGCTCGCCGACCTGGTCGAGTTCCTGTCGATGGGCAACCTGCTGCTGATGCTGGCGCTCACCGCGGTGTTCAGCCTGATCCTCGGCATGGGCCTGCCGACCACCGCCAACTACATCGTGGTGTCCAGCCTGCTGGCGCCGGTGATCGTCGCCCTCGGCCAGCAGAACGGCCTGATCGTGCCGCTGATCGCCGTGCACCTGTTCGTCTTCTACTTCGGCATCATGGCCGACGTCACCCCGCCGGTGGGCCTGGCGTCGTTCGCCGCCGCCGCGGTGTCCAAGGGCGATCCGATCAAGACCGGCCTGGTGGCGTTCTTCTACAGCCTGCGCACCGCGGCGCTGCCGTTCCTGTTCATCTTCAACACCGACCTGCTGCTGATCGACGTGGGCTTCGCCCATGGCGTGCTGATCTTCGTCGTCGCCACCGTGGCGATGCTGATCTTCGCCGCCGCCACCCAGGGCTTCTTCCTGGTCAAGAGCCGCTGGTACGAGAGCCTGCTGCTCCTGCTGATCGCCTTCAGCCTGTTCCGCCCGGGCTTCTGGATGGACATGCTGCACGACCCCTACCGCGCAGTGCCGCCGGCCGAACTGGCCCGCGCGCTCGGCGAAGTGGAGGCCGACAGCAACCTGCGCCTGCGCATCCAGGGCGAAGACGCCCTGGGCGATCCGCGCACCTTCACCGTGCTGCTGCCGGTGCCGGCCGGCACGACCGGCGAGGAGCGCCTCGGCAAGCTGGGCCTCCAGCTCTACGAGCAGGACGGCAAGACGCTGATCGACAACGTCGCCTTCGGCAGCCCGGCGGCCGATCTGGGTCTGGAGTTCGACCAGCAGATCCTCAACGTGCGCGCGCCCACCGCGCGCTGGCCCAAGGAGCTGATCTGGCTGCCGGCCTTCGCCCTGTTCGGCCTGGTCTGGCTGCTGCAGGACCGGCGCCGGCGTGCCGCCGCCGTGCTACCCGCCCGCTCCTGAGTCCGCATGACCCCGCATCGCAGGTGCGGGGTCATGCGCCTGTTCGGGTAAAGTTCGCAGTACGCAGCGCCGGCGTGTTTCGCGACACGCCGGCGCTGTCCTGTTCCGTTCTGGCAAGGAAATCGCCGATGACCATCCACGTCCACATCTGGGATCTGCCCACCCGTCTCTTCCACTGGCTGCTCGCCCTCAGCGTCAGCGCCGCGCTGCTCACCGGCTGGCTCGGCGGCAACTGGATGGCCTGGCACGGCCGTCTGGGCCTGTTCGTCGCCGGCCTGCTGGCCTTCCGCCTGGCCTGGGGCGTGCTCGGCTCCACCTACGTGCGCTTCGGCCAGGTGCTGCACCTGCCGCAGAGCCTGCCGGCCTACCTGCGCGGCGAATGGCACGGCGCCGGCCACAACCCGCTGGGCTGGCTGTCGGTGCTGGCGATGCTCGGCGCGCTGGGCTTCCAGGTCGCCAGCGGCCTGGTGGCCAACGACGACATCGCCTTCACCGGCCCGCTGTATCGGCTGGTCGACGGCGACACCAGCAGCGCCCTGACCGGCCTGCACCGCCAGGGCATGTGGCTGGTGATCGCGCTGATCGCCCTGCACCTGGCCGCGCTGCTGTTCTACCGCCTGGTGCATGGCGAAAACCTGATCGAGGCGATGCTGCACGGCAAGCGCCGGGTGCCGGCCGCGCGGCCGGTCAAGCCGGCCAGCGGCGGCAGCCTGCCGGCGCTGCTGGTTGCCCTGGCCTTCGCCGGGGCCACCGTCTGGGCGGCCGGCGGCAGCTGGATTCCCGCCCCGCCGCCGCCCCCGGTGCAGAGCACGCCGGCCTGGTAACGCACAAGGGCGACCCGCGGGTCGCCCTTGTGCGTTTTGCCGCCGCCCGGTGCGTATGGCGCACCGCGGCGGCTGCGCAGGGTGCGCGATGCGCCCCCTGCAGCGGCAACCGATCAGTCCATGCGGAACTGGTCGTGGCAGCCCTTGCAGCTCTTGCCCACGTCGCCGAAGGCCTTGGCGATGGCCGCCTTGTCGCCGCCGGCGGCAACCTTGGCCAGCTCGTTGGCGGCCTGGTTGAAGGCGATGGCCACCTTGGCGACCTCGTCCTTCTGGGTGAAGAATTCCGGCTTGACGCGGGTCTTCTGGTTGCCGACCGACTTCTCGGTGCCCGGCCCGTACAGCGCGCCCATGCCGGAGTTGGCGATGGCGGCGATGGCGTTGGCGGCGGCTTCGACCTGCTTCTGGTCGTAGGCGACCGAGCCGTCGATGACCTGCGCCTTGAGCTTGCCCATGTTCCAGGACATGTAGCTGTAGCCGGCCTTGCGGAACTTGATCTGGTCTTCCGGGCTGACCTGGGCCACGGCCAGGCTGGCCGCGCCGGCCATCAGCAGACCGGCGCTGCAGGCAATCAGTTTCTTCATCATCGAGTGTTTCTCCCTTTCCTTGCTGGGCATCATCACGGCTCGCCGCCCACCATGGGCGGCGAAGGCGCTAGGGTAGCCGTTTCATCGACCGCCCCGAAACCGCGGGGTTCACGCCCGACGGCTGTCGTACCACTGGTAGAGCCCCATGCCGGCCAGCATGGCGATCACGAACGGCAGGATGCCGGCATGCCCGCTGCCCAGCACCACCAGCGCCGGCCCCGGACAGATGCCGGCGATGCCCCAGCCGATGCCGAAGATCAGGCTGCCGGTCACCAGCGCGCGATCCGGCTGGCGCTTGCTCGGCAGCTGCATCGGGCAGCCGGTCAGCGAACGCTGGCGGCGCTTGGCGAGGGTGAAGGGCAGCAGCGCGGCGGCGATGCCGCCGCCCATGACCAGTGCCAGCGACGGGTCCCAGGCGCCGGCCAGGTCGAGGAAGGCCAGCACCTTGGCCGGATCGGCCATACCGGCCAGCAGCAGGCCGAGGCCGAACAGCAGCCCGGCGAGAAAGGCGGTCAGACGACTCATGTTCAGGCTCCGAGCAGGTGGCGGACGACGAAGACGCTGGCGAAACCGCTGGCCATGAAGCACAGGGTGGCGATCAGCGAGCGCGGCGACAGCCGCGACAGGCCGCAGATGCCATGGCCGCTGGTGCAGCCGGCGCCGAGGCGCGCGCCGAAGCCGACCAGCAGGCCGGCCAGCAGCAGGGCCGGCACGCCGACCTGCATCTCGATGGCCGGCAAGGCGGCGAACGCCTGCCACAGCCAGGGCGCCAGCAGCAGGCCGAGGACGAACAGCAGGCTGTCCAGGCGGCCGCCGGCTTTCGGATTGAACAGGCTGCCGAGCAGCCCGCTGATCCCGGCGATGCGCCCGTTGGCCAGGACGAACAGCCCGCTCGCCAAGCCGAGCAGGATGCCGCCGGCCAGCGCGCTCCAGGGGGTGAAACTGGCCCAGTCGATGTTCATGGACATTCCTCCGTGCAGAACTGCCTATAAAGGGTATGGATCAGCGCCAGCGCCGCCGGGTCGGTGATCCTGTAGTAGACCTGCTTGCCGGCGCGGCGGGTCGCCACCAGCGCCTCGCGGCGCAGCACGCCGAGCTGCTGCGACAGGGTTGGCTGGAGGATGCCCAGCGTTGCCTGCAGCTCGCCGACGCTGCGCTCGCCCTCGGCCAGCTGGCAGAACAGCAGCAGGCGCTCGGGATTGCCCAGCGTCTTGAGCAGGCGGGCCGCCCGGCCGGCGGCTTGCTGCAGGGGCGACAGATCGACGGGATGGGCGGCCATGGCGACTCCGCAAGCATCTGACGCCAGACAATCTGCATCAAAACAAAATATCTTTCAATATATTGAATGCCGGCAACCCGCCCCGCAGATCGCGCCCGGCCCGCCACAATGGCGCCTCGCGCCCCCGCCCGGAGGCTCTCGCCCGGGCCTGCGCCGGGATCGCCGGGCCGCGTCTTTGCCGATCCGCCAAGGGCCGGTGCTGTGGCAAAAGGTCGCGATCGCGGCGAAAAACCGTTCGGCACATTACGACCTTAGTCTTAAAGGCGTAACGATAGTGAATCCTTAGACTCGGCGCACTGTATGTCGCCCTAGGCCGTATCAAAGGAACCGCTCCATGTCCCAGTACTCCGATCGTATTCGCCTGCAGTCCCTGACCGACAAGATCACCACCGCCGAAGAAGCGGCCAAGCTGGTCAAGAACGGCAACACCGTTGGCATGAGCGGCTTCACCCGCGCCGGCGAAGCCAAGAAGCTGCCGATCGCCCTGTCCGAGCGCGCTCGCCAGGAAGAACTGAAGATCACCCTGATCACCGGCGCCAGCCTGGGCAACGACATGGACAAGCTGATGGCCGAATCCGGTCTGCTGGCCCGCCGCATGCCGTTCCAGTCCGACGCCGGCCTGCGCAAGGCGATCAACAGCGGCGAAGTGATGTTCATCGACCAGCACCTCTCCGACACCGCCGAGCAGCTGCGTGCCGGCAGCCTGCCGAAGGTCGACGTGGCGATCATCGAAGCCTGCGCCATCACCGAGAACGGCGGCATCGTGCCGACCACCTCGGTGGGCAACTCGGCCAGCTTCGCCGAAGCCGACGTGGTCATCGTCGAACTGAACCTGGCCCACCCGGCCGCCCTGGAAGGCCTGCACGACATCTACCTGCCGGCCAAGCGCCCGGGCCGCGGCCCGATCCCGCTGATCAACGGCCAGGATCGTATCGGCACCCCGTACATTCCCTGCGACCCGGCGAAGATCGCCGCCATCGTCATCACCGACCAGGAGGACTCCTACTCCGCGGTGCTGCCGTCGGACGACGAGACCCAGGCCATCGCCGACCACCTGATCGCCTTCCTGGAGAAGGAAGTCGAGTGCGGCAACCTGACCCCCAGCCTGCTGCCGCTGCAGGCCGGCGTCGGCACCATCGCCAACGCCGTGATGAGCGGCCTGCTGAAGTCCAACTTCACCGGCATGACCATGTACTCCGAGGTGCTGCAGGACTCCACCTTCGAACTGTTCGACGCCGGCAAGCTGGCCGCCGCCTCCGGCTGCTCCTTCACCCTGTCCGAGCGCATGTGCCACCACGTGATGGCCAACCTCGACAAGTACAAGGACAAGCTGGTGCTGCGCCCGCAGGAAATCTCCAACCACCCGGAGATCGTCCGTCGCATCGGCATCATCGGCATCAACACCGCCCTCGAGTTCGACATGTACGGCAACGTCAACTCGACCCACGTCAACGGCACCCACATGATGAACGGCCTCGGCGGCTCGGGCGACTTCACCCGCAACGCCCACCTGGCCATCTTCGTCACCAAGTCCATCGCCAAGGGCGGCGCCATCTCCTCCGCCGTGCCGATGATCCCGCACGTCGACCACAACGAGCACGACGTCGACATCATCGTCACCGAGCAGGGTCTGGCCGACCTGCGCGGCCTGGCCCCGCGCGAGCGCGCCCAGGTGATCATCGACAACTGCGTGCACCCGGACTTCCGCCCGGCCATGCAGGACTACTTCGACCGCGCCTGCGCCACCGTCGGCGGCCAGACCCCGCACATCCTCAGCGAGGCCTTCTCCTGGCACACCAACATGCAGCAGACCGGCCACATGCTGGGCAAGAAGTGATCGCCTGATCCACTGACCGCTGCAAGACTGCGCCGCCTCCGGGCGGCGCAGTCGTTTCCGCACCTCGCCAATGCTTGCCACCTCCGATTGCCCCCCCTTCATGTACCGGGCGCAAGCGCCTAGGGCTACTGGGACAGCCCGGTCTGGCGTCGCTGGGGTAGGCTTTTCTCCCACGGCGCGCACCCGAGGAGCAGAACGCAAAACCCCCGCGCCCTTGCGGGCGCGGGGGTTTGGTGGAGTTCGGCGGCCTGTACGACTCAGCCGAATTCGACGCTGCGGCTCGGCCGGGTCGCCGTCTGCGGCGCGCCGTTGCGATTGCCGCCCGCCGCCGGCTCCTCGTCGCCGAGGATGAAGCCGTCGACCAGTTCGCCCAGGCGCAGCGCGCTCTCGCGCATCTGCTGCGCGGCGCTGGAGCTCTGCTGGACCATCGCCGCATTGGCCTGGGTCATCGCATCCATCTCCGCCACCGCGGTGTTGATCTGGCCGATGCCGGCACTCTGCTCGCGGGCGCTGCTGCTGATCTCGGCGATCACGTCGGACACCCGGGTGACGCTGTCGAGGATCTCGCGCATGGTGCCGCCGGCCTTCTGCACGATCTGCGTACCCTGGCGGGTGTGGCCGACCGAGGTGTCGATCAGCGCGCGGATCTCCTGCGCCGCCGCACCGGCGCGGCTGGCCAGGGTGCGCACTTCCTGGGCGACCACCGCGAAGCCGCGACCGTGCTCGCCGGCCCGCGCCGCCTCCACCGAGGCGTTGAGGGCGAGGATGTTGGTCTGGAAGGCGATCGAGTCGATCATCGAGATGATGTCGCCGATGCGGCCCGCCGACTCGTTGATCTCGCCCATGGTGCTGCCCACCTGCTGCATCGCCTCGCTGCCCTGGCGGGTGATGTGCGCCGCGCCGCTGGCCAGTTGGTTGGCCTGGCTGGCCGACTCGGTGGTGTGGCTCACCGTGGAGGTGATCTCCTCCATCGAGGCCGAGGTTTCCTGCAGGTTGGCCGCCAGCTGCTCGGTACGCGCCGCCAGCTCCTCGGCGCCCTGGCTGACCTGCTGGGAGCCGTCCAGCACCGCGTAGGTACTCTTGCGCACTTCCTTCAGGGTGCCCTGCATGCGCTCGACGAAGGCGTTGAACTGCCGCGCCAGCTCGCCCAGTTCGTCGTTGCTGGACACCTGCAGACGCCGGGTCAGGTCGCCCTCGCCGCGGGCGATATCCTCCATGGCCCGCGCGGTGTGGCTGATCGGGCGCAGCAGGCGGCGGGTCACCACGGTGTTCAGCACCACGATGATCAGCAGCGACACGCCGATCACCAGACCGACGCCCCACAGCAGGCTGCGGGTGGCAGCGGTGAAGGTGCTGTCCGGCACCGATACGCCGACCGTCCAGTTCGGGGTGCCGGAAATCGGCGACCAGATCATGGTCATCGCCTCGCCCTGCGGGTTGAGGATCCCGCCGATCCCCGCCTCGCCGCGCACGAAGCGCTGGCCGTGGGCATCCAGGCCGCGATAGCCGTGCTGGTCGGCGGCGGTCACGTTGATCTTCATCCGCGCCTCGGGCGAGGGGTGGGCGACCAGCATGCCGTTGCCGTCGACCACCCAGCCGTAGCTGCCGGCGCCCATTTCCAGCCCCGAGGCCATGCGCGACAGCTCGTCCATCGACAGGGCCATCGCCACCAGGCCGATGCGCTCGCCGCGGGCGTCGGTGACCACCTCGGCCATCACCGCCACCGGGCGGCCGGTGACCAGCGAGAGGACCGGATTGGCGAGGACGCGCTCGGCGCTGCCCTCGACCACCAGCTTCCTGAAGTACTCGCGCTCGCGCACGTTGGGCGCCTTGCCGTCGTGGGTGATGGCCAGGCCGTCGCGGTTGGCGAAGAACAGCGTCTCGATGGCCGCATCGCCCTTGTGACGCTGCGCCAGCCAGGCCTGGTAGGCCGCCAGTTCGCGGCCGTCGCGCAGTTCGCTGTCCTGGGCCAGCAGGCCCAGCCAGCGCTGGTAGCCGCCCAGCCAGCGGCTGACTTCGTCGCCGCGGGCCTCGACCTGGGCGCGGCTGCCGTCCTCGATGAGGGCCGGCACCGAATCGTTGAGCTGGACGGTGATCAGCCCGCCGAGGATGGCAAAGATGGCCACCAGCGGGGCGACCACGGCGGCGAGAATGCGCTGGCTGAGGGTCAGTTTCAGTTTCATGTTGTTATTCTTCTGGCTAGTTGGGGTTGCGGCGAAATCCACGCGCCGGCGCGCTGGCGGGGCAGCGGGGAGCCGGTCTCACATTTCACCTGTTCTGCTCTGCCCGACATCCTGCGGACAGCTTCCCTGCTCGACGATCACCGGCTGCGCGGGCCTGTTCCTCCCCTTCCTGCTGCGCAACACGGCTGGCCGCTGCGGTGCGGCCGGCGGGCGCCGCGGCACCTCCCGCGCAATCCTCGGGAGCGCTCCGGCATGCCGTCGACCGAGCCTAAGCCGGCCCTTCGAGCGCTGTCAATCGCACCTCTCGGCAATCCCGCGAGCCCGTCACGGCGCCCGTTCGGCAGGCGATGCGCCCCATGCTGCGCCGCGTCAAAGCACGCCGACGGCGGGCTGTCATAGTGGCTTCCCTGGCGCGCCGCAGCCCCGGCCGGCGGCAGCGCCCGGGGCGATGGCAATGGTTCTGACGATAGGTTAGGCTTGCGTCTTGACATCGCCCCGGAAATGAGATTGACGCCTGGCGTACCCGTTTCCCCCAGTCGAACTCCCGCAATGGCCCAGCACAGCGCAAACATCCTGATTGATACCCGCGTGTTTCTCGACGATCCGGACATCCTGGCCCGGATCCGCCAGCGCAGCGGGACGCCGTTCCTGATCGCCGCCGCGACCGGCGGGCTGGAGTGTGCGCCACAGGACGCGCCGGTCGGGCAGAACGCCCAGGCGCTCCTGCGCACCCTCGGCAAGCGCCCGGCGCAGCCCATGACCGCGCTGCCCGACGGCCGCGCGCTGCAGCCGGGCGACAGCCTGCAGCACATCGAGTTTCGCGGCGGCGCGCTGTTCCTGCTCGGCCGCGCCGGGGACCAGGCGGCCGCCAAGCTGCTGCAGCTGGCCCGCGACTACGCGATGATCCTGATCAGTCGCGACCGCCCGCTGGCCCGCCAGGCCGAGGCGGCGGGCGTCCCGGTGGCGCTGTGGGACGGCCCGCCGCGCCGCGCGCCGCTGCCGGCAGCGCCCGCGCCGGCCAGCCCGACTCCGCCGGTCGCGCCCTTCGCCCTGCCGAGCACCCCGCTCACCGAGAGCGACCGTCCGCTCAGCGTGCGCCAGCTGCCGGCCAGCGGCGCGGCGATCCGCACTCCGTCCGGGCGGCATCTGCGGCTCGGCGCGGCGATCAGCGCCGGCGGCGAGGGCAGCATCTTCGCCACCGACAGCGCCGGCGAAGTCTGCAAGGTCTACCATCCGCACAAGCTGAGCGAGCTGCGCCGGCGCAAGATCGAGCTGATGGTCAGCCGGCGGATCGAGCGCCCCGGCCTGTGCTGGCCCACCGAGCTGGCCCTCAACGAGGCCGGCGAGTTCGTCGGCTACCTGATGCCGCGCGCCAGCGGGCGCACCGTGCAGTCGAGCATGTTCGTCAAGCCGGTGCTGGAGAAGAACTTCCCGCACTGGCGGCGCCGCGACCTGGTCAATCTGTGCATCGCCTTCGTCGAGCACATCGACTTCCTGCACCGGCTGAACATCATCGTCGGCGATATCAACCCGCTGAACCTACTGGTCGGCGAGGACAGCCGCCAGCTGTGGCTGGTCGACACCGACAGCTTCCAGATCGAGAACTTCCCCTGCCCGGTCGGCACGGTGAACTTCACCGCGCCGGAGATCCAGGGCCGCCACTACGGCGACTACCTGCGCAGCAAGGAGCACGAACTGTTCGCCGTGGCGACCATGCTGTTCATGTTCCTGCATCCGGGCAAGCCGCCCTACTCGCAGCAGGGCGGCGGCTCGCCGATGGACAACATCAAGGCCATGGACTTCCCCTACCTGTTCATCCAGGGCGAGGACAACTTCCCCGGCAAGAACGCCCCGCAGGGCCCCTGGCAGCGGATCTGGAGCAACCTGCCCTATCCGCTGCGCGAGGCCTTCCACAACACCTTCCGGATGAACCGGCGCACCCCGATCGACGAGTGGCAGCGCCTGCTGCAGCGCTACCGCTACTCGCTGGAGAAGGAGCACACCAGCGACGAGCTGTTCCCCATGGGCTTTCGCATCCGCGACCCGATGGACGCGCTGTGCGGCAAGTGCGGCGCGCGCTACATCGAATCGGAACAGTGGCTGCGCAGCATGCAGCGCCAGGGCAAGCAGACCTGGTGCCCGGAATGCGTCAACCGCGCCAACCTCGAACAGATGGCCGACCAGAGCCGCCGCACCCAGCAGGCGGTCGGCCTGCGCCTGCCGCTGCTGGGCCAGGGCTTCGCCCGCCCCGCGCCCGCCCCGGCCCCCGGCCCCGCGCCGCGCGCCGCCCCGCGCCCGGCGGGCGGCAAGCCGCCACGGGGGTTCCTCGGTTTTTTTTGACGGCGCTGCTGCGCCCGCCCGTGATCCAACACCCCGCCACAGAAGAAGGGACAGACATGCAAGAAGAATACGTACTCCGTCAGGAAGACCTCGTCGAGAACCCGACCGCCCGCGTTCCCATCTGCCTGGTCCTCGACGTCAGCAGCTCGATGGACGGCGCGCCGATCCAGGAGCTGCAAGCGGGCGTACAGATGTTCTTCGAGGCCATCCGCCAGGACGAGGTGGCGCAGTACGCCGTGGAGATCAGCATCGTCACCTTCGGCAGCAGCGTGCAGAAGGCCCTGGACTTCATGTCCATCGAGCGCCAGGAAGTGCCCGACCTGAAGGCCAACGGCATGACCCCGATGGGCCAGGGCGTGACCCTCGCCCTCGACCTGCTGGAGGCGCGCAAGGAGGACTACAAGCGCGCCGGCGTCGACTACTACCAGCCGTGGATGGTGATCATGACCGACGGCGAGCCGACCGACGACATCGCCCTGGCCGCCGCGCGCATCGAGAGCCTGGTGGCCGACAAGAAGCTCACCGTGTTCCCCATCGCCATCGGCGACGCCGCCAACCTGCAGGTGCTCGGCCGGCTGTCGCCGATGCGCCCGCCGCTGCGCCTCAACGGCCTCAACTTCGCCGACTTCTTCACCTGGCTGAGCCGCAGCGTGTCGCGCGTCTCGCAGTCCACCCCGGGCGAGGCGGTGGAGCTGGACGTCGCCGGGATCAGCGCCTGGGGGAGAGTCTGAGTTCCATGTCGACCACGGCTGCCGAATTCCGCTACAAGACGGCCTGCGCCCGCATCGTCGGGCGCTCCCACGCGCAAACCCAGACGCCCTGCCAGGACTACGTGTCGAGCCGTCAGGGCCGCGACATCGCCTGCATCGCCCTGGCCGACGGCGCCGGCTCGCGGCCGCATTCGGAGTTCGGCGCCGAGGTGGCGGTGCGCGCGACGATCCGCTTCGTCTGCCGGCACTTCGACGCGCTCTGGGCGCAGTCCGCCGCGGATGCTCCCGGCGTCGCCCGGCAGCTCGCCGACTACTGCCTGGCGGCCCTGCGCCGGCAGGCCAAGCGCATGGACTGCCGGGTCGAGGACCTGGCCTGCACCCTGCTGTTCGTCGTCCACCAGGGCGGCCGCTACCTGGCCGGCCACCTGGGCGACGGGCTGATCGCCCGGCTCGGCGCCGGCGGCCAGGTCGAGGCGCTGTCGCCCCCCGACAACGGCGAGTTCGCCAACACCACGCGCTTTCTCACCGACGCCTCGGCGGTGCGCCACCTGCGCATCCTGCGCGGCGAGGACGCCGGCCCGCTGGGCTTCGTGGTGATGAGCGACGGCACCGCGGAAAGCCTCTATCTCAAGGCCTCCGGCACCCCGGCGGCGGGCGCCATCCAGAAGCTGCTGGGCTGGAACGCCACGCTGCCCAAGGCCAAGATGGAGGCGATCCTCGCCGCCAACCTGGAGCAGGCCTTCGCCCGCAAGAGCAGCGACGACTGCTCGATCGCCCTGCTCTCCGCCGGCCTGCGCGGCTAGACCGCTGGCGCCGGGCGGCGCTCAGCGACCGGTGCCCAGCACCGTCCAGCTGCTGGCGTGCAGCGGAATCGGACAGTCCGCCGCGCCGCCGGCGCGCACCGCCATCCATTCGCGGGGATTGAGCACGTTCGCCGGCGGCGTCCACAGCACCGCGCCGCAACTGCCCATCTCCACCACCGCATTGCGCGCCAGCGGGAAGTGCGCCT
>RRZU011061420.1_pt1 | contig 35999 bp, 27 predicted proteins | sample 2165561 | NCBI WGS metagenome assembly RRZU01 (sample SAMN10456909, study PRJNA506462) | wastewater metagenome | isolation source: wastewater sludge | place: USA: Moscow, Idaho | reverse complement strand
GGAAGATAGTCTTCTTGGTGGAGAATTAGTACACAATGCGGTGCATTGTGTGTCCCTATCCAAGAGGGCGGCGCCCGATTGGCGGTAAAAAATTGCATAAAAAGAAACAAACCGCAAGAGCGTTTACTCTTACGGTTTGTATGGTGGAGAATTAGTACACAATGCGGTGCATTGTGTGTCCCTATCCAAGAGGGCGGCGCCCGATTGGCGGTAATAATCTGCATAAAAAGAAACAAACCGCAAGAGCGTTTACTCTTACGGTTTGTATGGTGGAAAATTAGTACACAATGCGGTGCATTGTGTGTCCCTATCCAAGAGGGCGGTGCCCGATTGGCGGTAAAAAATTGCATAAAAAGAAACAAACCGCAAGAGCGTTTACTCTTACGGTTTGTTTGGTGGAGAATTAGGGACTTGAACCCCAGACTTCCTGCGTGTGATGCAGGCACTCTAACCAGCTGAGCTAATCCTCCGCGAATGCAAGAGTAATTATAACACAGCTTGCAGAAAAAATCCAGTGTTTTTATCAAATTTATCTGCGCAAAACAACAAAACGCAAAATCAATTTGCGCTGTGGGCGGCGCGCGCGCTATAAAAGCCCTTGCAGCACCGAGTGCGGTGATAGGGGCTGTAAGCGTTTGGCGATATCCGCAAGGCAATGCGCATCGGAAGAAAGCAAAATTTCTTTATTTTGCGGCAAGCGGCGCGTTTCGCACAAATTAGCATATGCGCCCTCGGCGTGCAGCTCAAAGGCTTCAAAGGCAAGGTCATCGGGGCAAAAGCCCAGCACCGCCAAAAGCGAGTAGCTGTCCTTATCCGCATGCGCGGGAACGGCTATGCCGCCAAGACGCTCGCAAAGGGCTTTCGCCTCATAGATATTCATGGCGGCGGCATTGGTTAAAAGGCGCGGCACGGTGGCTAACGGCTCGTCGTTTTCATTGCACACCGTTTGCTGCCCCCAAATGGTGTTGTCATAGGCAAAGTCCGGCAAGGTGTCATAAAGCGCTTGGCTCATTTGCAAAGCGGCGGCCACGGTGGGAAAATAGGTTAAAAGATGGATTTCTTCGGCGGTGTTTACCTCGATGCCAGGCAAAAGCCGCAGCCCGTATGCGGCGCATGCGGCCGCGGCCGCGGGCAGGTTTAATGCCGAATTATGGTCGGTAATTGCAACAAGCTCTGCGCCTGCCAGTTTGGCCATGCCAACAACGCTGGCGGGCGTCATGTCATCGTTTGCACAAGGGGAAAGGCAGGTGTGCAAATGCAAATCATACAGCATGCGCCGTTCCTCCTATGTGCAAATTGATAGGCCGTTTGGCGCGCCAAGCGAAGGGCGTTTGCTTGGCGCGCAAAGGCGCACGCAAACTTTTGCAATACGCGCAGCAGCGCTGCTGTGCCGCTTAAGGATATCCCGCGCCAATACCGTTTACGACTTATATAATCCCTCAAACATACGGAAATTGACTGTATACGGCAGCTCGGCATCTGCGTCGATGGCGCTTTGTGTGAACGCAGCGCCGCTTTTTGCGCACGCAAGGCGCGCTTGATATTCCAAATAAATATCGGCAAGCCCCTCTGCGCCCTCACGGATTGTGGCGTATTCTTTGGCAAAAGCAGTTTCTAAAAACGCAAATTTCTCCAGCTGCACGGCGGCTTGCGCAATGCTAAGTTCCATTGCGTCTGTGCGCGAGGCGGCGGGGATTTCTTCAAACAAGGCCCATGCATCGGCATAATCGCCGTTTGCCACCAGCGCGTCGATGGCGGTTTCGGCAAAGCAGGGATGCGGCATCGCATGTTTCACCTGCGAATATGCGCGCAATGCCCAAGCGCTGCGCGCGGGGGCATCCCCTTGCCGCTTTTTAAGCTGCGAAAGGGCGAGGGCGGCAAAGGCATATTGCTCTTGCGTAAACAGTGTTTGTAAAAGCGCTTGCGCTTCTTCTTCGCGCCCGTTTTCGGCAAGCGAAACGGCATATTGATAGCGCGTTTGCACGCTGCCGTTTGCTGCGGCTTTTTCTAAAAGGGGCAGCCACGCAGGCGCTGTACAATACGGCAGGGGCAGTGCGGTGCAGGGTAAATCGGCGCCAGTTTCGCAAAGCGCGCGCCACGCGGCGAACGGATGGCCCGCTTCGGGCAAGGGGAATGCAAGCTGCGGCGCAAAAGCGGCTTCGCCCGCTATACGGCGGCGCAAAAGCTCTAAGCCGCCATAATAGCCGCCTGTGTGCAGCACTTCGCCGCCGCAAAGCAAGGCTTTCGCGGCATAATCTGCATCTTGCGATACAACGCTTGCGGCGCTTAAATGCGCCTCTACTGCATCGGTAACGGCAGGTAAAACGGCGTTCCAATCGGCGGTGGCGGCATCGGCAGGCGCAGTGTATGCGCCAAAAAGCTGCGTAAAGCACACAGTGCCGCAAGCGGGCAAAACCGTGGTGTGCAATTGTGTGGGGGCAAGCCCCGCTTGAATTTCCACATAGTCGCCTTTGCCGCGCTCAGACAAAAAGTCGCACCAGTGCTGGCCGCCTGCGCCATTGCCCCAGCAAAACATTTTGCGGGCAAAAAGCGGCTGTGTGCTGCGTTCCATAAAGCCGCGGCCATCGCCCTCTATGCATACCTCAAAGGGGCTTTGCAAGGTGCGCGCGTTTTGAAAAAAGTATTCAATCGAATAAGGCGCGCGCGCCGGATAGCTAACATCAATGGTGCCTAAATTGGGCTGGTGCGGCATATCGCACGCGCCAAAACCAGGCGCGGGATGCGCAGGCCCAAAAACCGATTGATATAAAATGCGCTTTGTGTTGGAAAAAACGCGCGTTTGCTCGGTGAGGGGCACGGCAATGTTTGTCCACCAATACAGTGGCGCATCCTCGCTAAGCGCGTTTTCAATGCGCACATGCACCGCAAGGAATTTGCTGTCCTGCGGCAAATGAAAATCCATCTGCAAAATCTGCTGATGCGTGGCCTCGTATTCATACATGCGCAAAAAGCTTTCGCCGTCCGGCGCTGTCATTTTCACGCAATGCATGTCCGAGCAGGTAAAAGACGAGTGGCCTGTATGCCCCAGATTCCACTCGATGCCGCCTGCCGTCCATGCGCCGCGTATGGCAAGGTTAGCGGGGCGAAACATGCTGTTTGCAAACAGCAGCTCGCGGTTTTCGTCTTTGGAATAAAGGCTCCATAATTTGCCGCCATATGCGGGCAAAAACACGGCCTTTAGATGGGCGTTTTCCATTACAATGGTTTGCAGTGTAACAGGCGCATCGGCACGCGTGTAGGCATCCTGCATGCCATAGGGCAACACGCGATCGCCACAGCCGGTGCCGTAGCGCTCGCGCTCGGTGGTGTTTAAAGTGGGTTCTGCCAGCACAGCACGGTCGGGATTTACGGCGCGAAAATATGGCTGCGGGTTTTCGCCTTGTACAAGGCAGCCCGGCAATGTTACTGTATCCATAAACAAATTCATGATGATGTAAGTCCTCTCATTTGATAATATTCTACTGGTCATTGTACCACAAACGGTGTGCGTGCACAATCGGATATATGCTGGTTTTATCAGGGTTTGCATGGTAATTTTGGCAAAAAAAGTGGCTGCGGATAAAAAAACCCGTTTTTGGCGTTTGCCTAGTAAAAGCAAACGCCAAAAACGGGGTGCAATGTGCTAAAAACTGCAAACGCAGCTATGCAACCAGGCTTTTCTTTAAAATAGAGAAAAACCAGATAATTGCGCCGCCAAGCAGCATGTGCGTGATGCCCGCAATGCCGGAAACAGCTGCGGATGCCGCGCCGGTGAGGGGCGCAGAAAGCGCTTCAGGGATGCCACGCACCACCAGCATTGCCACTTGGCCGCAAAGGCCAACATTGTAAAGCATGTAAAACTTGCCAAAGCTTTTATGTTTGGACAGCGAATATGGCTTTTCTAACAGCAAAACAAGCAAGAAAAAGAACATGCCCAGCACCATCAGATGCAAATGCACAAACGATAGGCGCGTTACGCCTGTGAAGCCATTCAGCTTCGTAAATTCGCGGTAAAACACACCGCCTATCATGGAAAAAATTGCATAAAAAAACGCAGTGTTCGCCAGCTTTTTCGTCATCATCATTACCGTCCTTTATAGTAAATATTGTGTGGGCAAGGCCTTGCGGCTTTGCGTGCAGCTGTGTGTGTTTGCCGTATGCGCGGCAAAAAAATGCTTTACGCTTTCGGAATCATGGTCAAAATCGCTTCGGCGATGGCAGCGCCAGTTTGGTCGGTTACAAGCGGGTCCGTAATGCTTTCGTATTCGGCGGGATTGACCATAAAGCCCACTTCCAAAAGCACGCTGGGCGCCACGGTGCTGCGCGTAACATAATAATAACCATATTGCGCCTCGCGGTTTGCGCGGCCGATGGTGTCCACAATATTGCTCACAAGCGCTTCGGCCAGCGGCTTATGCCATTTGTAAAAATAGTAGCACTCGGTGCCACGGCTTTCGTTTGCGTCTACCACAAGCTCTACAGAATTGTGATGCACGGCGATAAACAAATCGGGTGTTTCGGTGCTTTGTAAAGCAAGGCGTTCGTCCAGCGTGCGAAACGTGTCGTCGCTGCGCGTTTGTAAAACGGTGGCGCCCAGCTGCTCCAAATATTTTTGCGCGGCCAAAGCCACATTCAGGTTTACCGTTTTTTCAACAGGCGCAAGCTCGCCCGGCACGCCGAGGGCACCGTAATCGTCTTGCCCGTGGCCTGCGTCCAGCATCACGCGGATGCCCGCAAGGGGTTTGCCCGGCGTTTGGCTTTGCACGGGCGCTTTTTTGAGAAACAGGCTTGTTGCGCCGTTTTCATAGCGCAAATCCCAGCCCCAAAGCGGTGTGTCGGGATTGAGCTGTAACGTAATGGCCGTGCCGCCTGCGGCAGGCTCTACACGCGTGCCGATAATAAAGGCAGAGCCTGTAATGGCAAAATCGGCAGGGACATCCGCGTCATAGGCCGTGATGGTAAGGGTGCTGTTTTCGGGGCTCCACTGGGTGTAGCATAGCGGCGTGCCAGCGGCAAGAGGAATGCTTTCGCCGCCAGATTGCGCCGTGGCAGCACCGGGCGCAAAGGCGGCGCGTGTGCTGTCGATAAACTTTACATTGCGCGCAAGCACCCAATCGCCGCTGGCAAGCTGATATGCCCAAGTTTTTTTGCCGCTGCGTGTGGTGCGCGTGCTATTGGTAACGGTAAAACGTGCGCCTTTTTTAAACGTTTCGTTAATCTTGTCATCTGAAGCGGGATTGGTAAGGCCGCTGGCAATGCCCGACACAATCTCCACCATTTGCCCCGCAGGCGCCGCCACTGTGGCATCGGCGGCATTGGCATTGCCTGTATAAGTGGATTTGGCCCGTGTGAGCGCAAAGGACACAGAGCCGCTGGTTTGCGCAAGCTCGAAGCTGTTTTGCCCCATAGCAAGGTTTACCAGCACGCCAAACGCACCGCTTTTGCCATAGCGCTTTACCTCTGTGCCGTTGATGGTAAGCGGCTCATTGGGGTTAGACGTACCCATTAAATAACAAGTTTCCGTGTAAAGAGGCTTTGTGGTGTTTGCGGGATAGGTAAGCGTTAAAGCGTTATTGGGCGCGTATGCAGTGAAAGCGGCCGCGGGCGCGTCGTTCCATAAGGCCAATAAGGCCGAGGGTGCCCCCGTGCCAACAAGGGTGCTGTATTCGCCAAACACAAAGCCGCCAAAGCTTTCTTCTTGAAATAAGCGCGCTGCCTCGGCAAAGCCCGTTGTGTCGTTTGCCTCATATAATGTGGGCTCGCCCCCGATGCCGCGATATGCCACCCAGCCTTTTTGCGAGGAGGCAATCGGGTTTTCAATGGTGAGGATTTCGTTTACATAAACGCCCGCCAGCGGATAGGCTTTTTCCAAAGCGGTGGCGGCTTCTTCGCTGATGTCTTGCGGCGCAAAATACACAAACACACCTAAAGCGCGCTTGTTTGCGCCGGCGCAAAGATAGGCCAGCGGGTCCCATTGGCTGAACAGCTTGTCGCAATCCGACACAAGCGTGGCCACCGCATCTTTTGCGGCACCTTTGCGATAAAAGCTTTGCCCAGCGCCTGCCGAGCCTTGCCAAAGCACGGCCTCGTAGCCGTTTTGCGCGGCAAAATCCAGTGCGGCATCCAGCGCCAGCTTTTGCGCGTCGGCGCTTTTATCCTCGCCCAACAGCATGGCCGCGCCGCCAGACAGCGTCATGGCGTGCACAGGCCCCGCAAAGGTGGGCGGCGCGCCCACGGCGGGCAAAGCCTCTTTTTGAAAATTAAGATTGATACCCGACAGCGAAAGCTGTTTGCCCGGCAACATTAAAAATACAGCGCCTATCAACACCGCCACGGCCAGCAGCGCTGCCACTGCCACGCCGATGCGGGATTTTTTCTTTTTTTGCCTCAATGCGATACCTCCTTGTAATAAACACATGCGATACTAATATCAGTATAGCATATTTTGCCGCTTTTTGTCGCATCATTTCAGTTTTTTTATCCGTCAATTGCTACCAAACAAATGCACGGTATGGTATAATAACGACAGAGTCGTTATTATACCTTGATGTCCCCACTCGCAGACTGATACAATGCAATCACAATCGAAAAGGAGCTTTTGTTTTGAATATACCCAATACGGCTTTTACGCACGGCGGCCATTTTCATGCCGATGATGTGTTTTCGGCTGCGCTTTTGCAGCTTTGTAATCCGGATATTGCGTTTACGCGCGGCTACATGGTGCCCGAAGGCTTTGACGGCATTGTATTTGATGTGGGCGGTGGCGCGTTTGACCACCATTCCACAGATACACCTGTACGCGCAAACGGTATAAAATATGCCGCATTTGGGCTTTTGTGGCGCGAGTTTGGCACGCGCCTTTTGCCAGAAAAAGAAGCGCAGCGCTTTGACGAGCATTTTGTGCAGGCCATTGACCTTGACGATAATACCGGCTGCGGCAACCTGCTTTCTGGCGCAATCAGCGCGTTTAACCCAGGCTGGGACGAAACGCTAAACCCCGATGCGTGCTTTTTTCGCGCGGTAAAGCTTGCGCGCGAAATTCTTTCGCAAAAAATCAAGACCACCAAAGCCATTTTGCGCGCGCAAGAATTGGTGGAGCAGGCGATGGCCAACGCCGAGGGCGGCATCATTGTGCTGGACAAATATGCCCCGTGGAAAATGACGGTGGTGCATGATAAAACGATGCAGTTTGTGGTGTTTCCTTCGCAGCGCGGCGGCTTTTCGGCACAATGTGTGCCCAAAAGCTTTGCCGATAATGCGCCGCGCGTGCCGTTTCCTGCCGAATGGGCGGGGAAAGAGGGGGCTGCGCTTGCCGAAATTGCGGGCATCGAGGGGCTTTCGTTTTGCCACGCAGGCCGTTTTTTAATCTCTGCCGCCACGCGTGATGCCGCCCTTGCCGCGTGCAACGCTGCCGTTGCTGCGTGCGGAGCCGCCATGCAGGCGTAAAAGCGAACGCGATTAAAAAGTGCTTATTAACCATAAAACAAAAGGCCGCCGCGTGAAACAAGTTTCACGCGGCGGCTTTGTTGTAAACAGAAAACGAAAAATGCGCGGGCTTAGGAATCCCTCTCCATCCGAGGCACAAGCCGCCCGTCGCGATAGGTGTGCAAAAGCAAAGTCAAGTCATAAATGCGGCTGGAAATGGTGTTGCCAATGTCGGTGTCGCGCACTAAAACGCGCTCGACCTCGGTTTCAAAAAAGTTCGATTCCGACACGATGTCCTTGTCCATCTGCACGGCCTTGCTGCGCCCAGCAAAAGGCTTATGCGCCAAAATGCGCAGCCCTTGCGAATTGTAAATCAGCGTGTAGCCCGCGATGCCCGTGGTGGGCTGATAGGCTTTGCACAGGCCGCCGTCGATTACAATCAGCCGCCCGTCTGCCTTAACGGGGCTTTCGCCCTCGGTGGTGCGCACGGGCACATGCCCGTTTATAATGTGCGCGCCCGGATAGTAAATGCCGAAATTGCGCAAAATCATCTCGCAAGACGCGGCGCTTTGGCAGTGGCGATAATACGGGTCCTTACCCTCGGCCCATGTGCTTTCATCGGGCACAAACATGCGCTCAAAGGTGGTCATTTTGTCGCGGCCAAACAGTGGCGAATCGCATCCGCCCCACAGATACCACATCAAATCAAGGTCATCCGCACGCTTTTGGCCTTGTGTTCCAAAATATGCGCGGCGCGCGGCGGCATCCAGCGCGTCAATCAGCGCCTTGCCAAAAAGCGGCTCGCCTGTAAGCGAAAGCGTTTTCAAGGCGCCGTCCTCTGTCATGGGGATACAGCCGTGAAACAACAGGTTTTGATTGTATATACAGTACATTGCGCCGTTTGCGTATAAAAAGCGCACATGTCGCGCTAAACGCTCGGAATCTGCAAAGGCGCGCAAAAGCCCGTCCATCACTTCGCGTTCTTCGGGGGTAAGGGCGTATGGGTCGGCGGGGTTAATGGTGGGGAAATAGGCGCGCGAAAGCGTGTGCACCTTGCCCGAAAGCGTTACGGTGCCTGCGGCATAATCAATCATATGCAGCACAAGGCGATGCTGCATATGATATTCGGGATGGCGCAAAATGGCCGCGCCCTCCAGCTTAAATACAAGCACGGCAATGGCAAGCTCGGCTGCGGCGTAGGCATCGTTGCAGGCGGGATAAAACTTTTCTGCAAACAAAAAAAGCGGGCGCAGCGAAATGCCATAGCCGTTTTCCAGCGTGGCGTAATTGTGATAGGCCATGCTGTTTTTGATTACCGTGGCAATGCACGCCTCGCTGCCTGCGGCGGCACCCATCCATAAAATATCATGGTTGCCCCACTGGATATCCACGCTGTGATGTGCCGATAAAAGCTCTAACACACTGTCGGCACCGGCGCCGCGATCGAAAATATCACCCACAAGGTGTAAGCGATCCACCGCAAGGCGCTTGATTAGCCCTGCCAGCGCAATAATAAATGCGTGTGCATTGTCGATGTTTAAAATGGTGTCCACAATGTTTTTATGGTAGGCACGCTGATTGGAGCTTTCGCCCGGCCACGCGTGCAAAAGCTCGTCAATAATATAGCTAAACTCTTTCGGCAGCGCCTTGCGCACCTTGCTGCGCGTGTATTTGCTTGCCATTACGCGGCAAAGCGCAATCAGCTTTAAAAGCGCGCTTTCATACCATTCGTCCGACAAAAGCCCCGCGGCGCGTGCGCGCTCTAGCTTTTCTTCGGGATAATAAATCAGCGTGCAAAGCTCGGCGCGTTCCTCGCGCGAGAGGGTTTCTTCAAACAGCATGTCCACCTTTTCGCGCACAACGCCAGAGCAATTGTTGACAATGTGGTGAAACGCCTCGTATTCGCCGTGCACGTCGCTGATAAAATGCTCGGTGCCTTTTGGCAAATTTAAAATCGCTTGCAGGTTGATAATTTCTGTGCAAACCTGTTGGATGGTTGGATATTTTTCCGACAAGAGGGCTAAATATTGCAGCTTTTCGGCGGAAATGGAAGGGGAATTGCTTTTCATAATGTCCATCATTCCTTTCGTGTGGAAAAATATAAATTTAGTATAGCATACTGCGCACGAAAATTCATCCCGCGAAATGCAGCTTTACAGGAAAACAATTCCGCTTTGATACAGCGGCATAGGTGATTGCAAAAAAAGTAAAAAAATGCTACTATTAGTAACAAGAAACATTTTGCGGCGATGCGCGGCGGAAAGGGGATGGCATGAAAAAATTGCACTATCGGCGCTTTTGCGCCGCGATGCTTACTGTGCTTTTGGCAGTGGCGCTATGCACCCCTGCGGCGGCGCTATTTGAAAAGCCTGCAAGCCCCGTGGAATTTATTTTTACACAAAAAAACGTGACCTTTGCGCGCAATATGAATGGCTCGGCCAAGCAGCAAACGCCAAACGCCACGCCGTATTGGTCGGGCCTTGCTACGGATGTGACGGGCTACACCATTACCTATCGCCGTACCCATACGGGCGACGGCAAATTGCTAAAAACGCCCGACAAGCCCGTGGCGGCACCCTCGCAGGCGGGCACGTATACGGCCATTATCACATTTTCGGACGATGTAAAATTTGTGAACCAAAACGGCAGCAAGGTGCAGGAATATCCCAAAACCTTTGTGATTGAAAAGGCCGAGCAGCCGCCTGCCATTTTGCGCAGCGCCGCCGCCGCCCTTACCGAAAACCCCGACCATTCGGGCGGCAGCATCAATCCGGGCGGGCAGGGCGTGATCTCTACGCGCTGGGCCTCGGGCACAACGCCGATTTATATGTGGACAAAGGGCAGCGGCACCGTGGTGGAGCCGGAGGCGGGCAAGCCGGCGCGCTTTAAAGCACTTAGCGCGGGCGAAGCCGTGTTAAGCGTGCGCTTGCCGGCGGATAACAATTATCATAAAAGCGAGGCCGTAACCTATACTGTAAAGGTGAATGGCGAAGTAAATACCGGCGAAGGGTATGTGCTGCGCGGCGAAAAGAAAAACGATTCGGGCTGGTTTGTATCGGATGTAGAGGTGCACGCGCAGAACGGCTTTGCCGAAGCGATTGTGGCCGAGGACACGCCCATTACTGCCGAGGGCGAAAGCATCATCAACGTGGCGCTGAAAACCGCAGACGGCAAAATGACGCAAACCGAGGCCGTTACCGTGAAAAAAGACAGCGAGCCGCCCTCTATTGAAACCATTATGCTGAACGACAGCCCGTGGAGCGACGCACCCATGAGTGAAAGCGCGTGGGCCGCCGCCGTAAGCCTTGTAATCAGCGCGCAAATTCGCGATGATGTAAGCGGCATTGCAAAAGTGGAATACAGTGTGGATGGCGCAGAATACACAAGCGATGCAAACGCCGTGTTTACCGCACAGGGCATTAAAACCTTTCCGTATTCGCATGTGATGGAAACCAAAGGCGAGCATACGCTGTCTTTGCGCGCCACCGATTGGGCGGGCAATATGAGCGAGCAAATGATTCACATTACCGCGCCGACGCCAAAGCCATCTGCGTCTGTGCCGCCCGCGTCCTCGCAGGGTGTATCCAGTGTGCCCCCGCAAAGCGCCCCCACAGGCCAAGAGGCAATAGCGCCCGATGCCCCCACCGACGCAATGAAAGCAGTTTCGGCGCGCCTTGCCTATTTGCGCCGCTGCAATATCGAAGCGCGAGTGGCAGGGGATGTGCGTGCAAATAAGGGCTATATCGAAGAAACATTAACGATGTTTACAAACTTGAGCGCAGGCGAACGCAAGGGCCTCGGGGAAGAAACGCTGGCGGGGCTGCGCGCGTATTTTGAGGCGCTTTATGCGCAAAATGGCAAGGACGTGGCCGAGCTGGAGGCATTGTTTGTGTTTATTGAAGCGCCGCCTGCGTCCTCTGTGCCCGAGCAAACCAGCGCCGCACAGCAAAAGGAGGAAAGCATTCCGCAGCCTTCGTCCGTTTCAAAGCCCGACGAGAGCGAGAGCGCAAGCGCAAGCGCATCTGCTTCTTCCTCTTCGGTTTCACTTGTGCCGGCGGGGCAAAGCGGCGGCAATCCGTTTTTTATTGTGATACCCGCGCTGGTTTTGGCGGTGGCATTTGTGGTGTATCTGATATGGCAAAAACGCACCATTGCGCCCGCGCCCGACACCAAAGCAGGGCAGGCACCGCCCGCTTCGCAGGAGGATTTTACCGGATACGGAAATTTTGATGACTTTGAATGATTCCTGCAAAAACATAGAAAAACAGAGCATACAAGAGATTTACAGATATATTATAAGATAAGGCGGCGGCCGATACGCCGCATAGCAATTAGTACACCACTTTTGGCGAAAGCTTCCATCATATCCCGTTTGTCATTTTGATGGCAAACGGGATATACTATTACTAGAGCAAAATGCTCAGTAGCAATTGCACTTTGCGTTGTCGGGCCAATCAAAAGCACAAAGACCATACAGGAGGTTTTTGCGCTGTTTCTTGGGGCAATGCTGCGTCAAATTGCTACAATAAAACAAAGGTGAGTGGATTTTTTGGATACCAACGGCCTATATCGCTTGCAAAAGCAGGACGCCGAAAAGCTCAGCTGTTTACTAGCGGAATGCTTTGTGCAGGACCCGCTGTATTGTGAGCTGATACCGGATGAGGCCAAACGCAGAAAAATGCTGCCAGAGCTGTTTGACTGCGAGATGGATGATTTATTTGAAAACTGTGAAATTTATGCCGACAGCCCTGCCATTAACGGCATTGTAATCGTGTCGGACGAAAGCGAGCCGTACAACGCGTTTACCTATTATTTAAAAAGCTTGTTCTACACGCTGAAAACGGGGGCGTGCCTTGTAAAGGACGACCCCAGCCTAGCCACGCTCAGTAATTTTGTGCGCGGGCGCGATTACCTGTCTGAGGCGTGGACGGACGATATTTCGTCGGATGAACGCCTGCACATCATTTATTTGGCGGTGCGCCCTGCCATGCAAGGGCATGGCATTGCCGCAAAGCTGATGCGTGCGGTGCTGGCAAAGGCCGACGAACGGCATTTGCTGATTAGCCTTGAAACGCATAATGCCCACAATGTAGAGATATATAAGCATTTTGGCTTTAGCGTATTTGAGGTGCTGCAAAAGCATTTTGCCTTAAAGCAGTATTGCATGGTTCGATAAATCGGCCTTGCACGCAAAAATGTAAGCGAATAAGCACAGGTGCAAACGGCATTTGTAAAAATATGCAAAAAAATCGGCTGTATCGTACGATACAGCCGATTTTATATGCCATTTTACAGCAAATTGCGCCAAACGGCGAACACAAGGAAATACACAATTAGTGCCACGCATACAGCGTTTTGCCATTTTAACAGGGCCGTGCGCCCAGTTTTGATATAGCGCCACGCCATTGTGCCAAACAGCGCTGCCAAAACGGGCAGCGCCAAGAAAAGCGCAGGATTATACGCAAATGCAGCGGCAAAATCGCCCTGCAAAAGGCATAAGCTCATGCGCCAGCCGCCGCAGCCAGGGCACAAAAGCCCCGTAACGGCATGAAAGATGCAAGGGATGCCAAACCCGACACGTAGGCTAAAGGCCGCCAGCGCCAAAAGCGCCGCGGCCCCGCCAAGTGTAATCAGTAAGATTGTTTGTGCGCGCTTTCGCATTAGTTTTGCGCTGTCATTTTATTGAATTCGCTTTGAATCAGCGCGTTTGTAACGAGCGAAAAACCAAATAAATTCAAAAGCAAATACGCAAGGCCTGCGTTGGTATCAGCAACGATGCCGCGCTGTGCTTTGGCCTGATTAACCTTGTCGCCCATCGAATACGCCCAAAACAGGCCGTAGATGCCGCAAGTGATGATGGATAAAAGAACAACGCCCGCGCCGGAGGTGCCGGGAGTGCCTGCGCCGATGTTGCCTTCGTCCGCAAGACAGGCCACCAGTAAAGATTGTAGATGCCGCAGGTAACGATGGATAAAACGATAGACAACGCAATATTTCTGTTCCGCATAAAAATACCCCTTCTGCCGATATTTCGGCCTTTACTATGTTTCAAATTATAAAGGAAACCGCGGTAAATGTCAATTCGTTGCAGAATTTGACAAACGCAACTGCATAATTTTTACACAATTTGCGCATTGCATGTTAAAATGCTATACTAGGCGCGCTGGAAATGCTATACTAGGATAGAAAAAACGGGTAAAAGGGGGGTCTTTATGCTGCTGGGGCTTGCGCTGATTTTTCTTTGCGGGCTGGTTTTGGCGGGGCTGTTTGAAAGGCTGCGTTTGCCAGCGCTTTTGGGCATGCTGCTGACGGGCATTGTGCTGGGGCCGTATGCGCTGGATTTACTGGGGGGCGAGGTGCTTGCCATTTCGCCGCAATTGCGCAAAATTGCGCTGATTATCATTTTAATGCGCGCGGGCCTTGCGCTGGATGTTGGCGAGCTAAAGCGCGCGGGGCGCGCAGCGCTTTTATTGTGCTTTGTGCCCGCGTGTTTTGAGATAGTGGGGGTGCTGCTTTTTGCACCGCCGCTTTTGGGTGTAAGCTTGGCCGAAGCTGCGGTGATGGGCACGGTGCTGGCGGCGGTGTCGCCGGCTGTGGTGGTGCCGCGCATGCTGGCGCTAATCCATACCCGCCGCGGCACAAAAAAGGCCATTCCGCAGATGATTATGGCGGGCGCGGCAGTGGATGATATTTTTGTAATGGTGCTGTTTACGGCGGCAACCGGCCTTGTGAAAGGCGAAAGCGTTCGTGCAAGCGCACTGATACAAATTCCAGTTTCGATTGTGCTGGGGCTTTTGGCTGGTATTGCGGCAGGCTGGCTTTTGGCTGTGCTTTTTGGCCGCGCGCATCTGCGCGACAGCGCAAAAGTGCTGATTTTGTTAAGCGCATCCTTTTTGCTGGTAAGCCTTGAAGATGCAGTGGGCAGCGCGGTGGGATTTTCGGGGCTTTTGGCGGTAATGAGCATGGGCGCAACGCTAAAAATGCGCTGTGCGCCGCTTGCAAAGCGCCTTGCGGATAAATTTTCAAAGCTGTGGGTAGGCGCAGAGCTTTTGCTGTTTGTGCTGGTGGGCGCGGCGGTGGATATCCGTTATGCGGCAGCAGCGGGGCTTTGGGTGTTGCCGGTGATTTTGGGCGCGCTTTGTATGCGCGCGCTGGGTGTATATTGCAGCACGGCCAAAACCGCCCTTACGCCTAAGGAACGCTTGTTTTGCGTGTTTGCCTATATGCCAAAAGCAACGGTGCAGGCGGCCATCGGTGGCGTGCCTTTGGCAATGGGCCTTGCCTGCGGCGATATTGTGCTGACGGCGGCGGTGCTTTCGATTTTTATTACAGCGCCTCTTGGCGCGATTGCCATTGATAAAACGCAAGACCGCCTGCTGACACAAGATGAAACGCCTTGCCTGTAAAGCATGCAATATACGCGTGAAGCGCACGCCTAATGCGTGTTTGTAATGGCGCAGACAGGGTGCTGCGCAAATAGGGCATTGCGCAAATAGTTGCGCAGACGGGATGTATCAAAGCGAGATAAAAATAGGGCGAAGGCTTACTGCCTTCGCCCTATTTGTTTATGTATATGCCAAAACGTTTACTAAAATGCGTTATTTTTTGCGGCTTTTTTCGGTGTACCAAGCTTGCAGCTGCGCAAGCGCATCGGCGTTTTTAAGGTTTTTCATATGAGGGAAAGCCGATAAAAGGCGGCGGCGCAAAAAGTCTTTTTGATCCATCAGCTCTGCACGCGTGATGTCCAGCCGTGCATAAGCGGCGGTTTTTTTGGCCTCCAGCTCCTGCATGCCCTCTTCGGCAAGCTTGCCCGCGGCAATGGCTTCTTTGCCGAGGTTTTCAGCAAAGGCTTCGCTGCCCTTATGTAATAGCGCGGCAATTTCGGCAATGCGTCCGAGGTCGCGGTTCAGCTTTGCAATGGTGTTGACAGTGACAATCATGTCGCACACAAGGGCAATCAACAAGATAACGGCCAAGATTTTGCCCAAAAGCGGCGGCATGATATCCACAAGCCCTGCTATCAGCGGATGAACGAGGCGCACGGCGGCAACGCCGCCAAGCCCCCATGCAAGGCTGAAAGACAGGCAGATGTAACCGCCTAAATTATACGGCAAATCGCTATAATCCCACCATGAGGTGTGAAACACCTTTTTTAAGATAAAGCCCGCTACCAGCTCTAAAAGCGAAGTAAGTACAACGGCGCCGATGTAAAGCACAAGGATATTATCCTGTACAGGCAAAAGGCAAACCAGCACAATCACCATGCCAAAGCCGTAAATAGGGCAAACAGGGCCGTTTAAAAAGCCGCGGTTTACAAATTTGCCCTCTAAAATCGAGCAAAAGCACACCTCGACACACCAGCCCAGCGCCGCATATAACACAAAATACCAAAACAGTGTATACAGCGAAAAGCCGAATAGTTCCATATTCCACATTGTGATAATTCCTTTCCGTCTACAGAATAAGCGCCTTGTGCCCATTTGCGTGCAAAGGCACTGCGTGCGCTTGACATGTAGGGCTTAACCCTCCAGCTTTGTGCCGCAAACCGAGCAATACACATCGCTGTCGTCGCAGGCGTGGCCGCAGGCGGGGCAATGATGCGTGCGGGCCAAATCCTTCATGCGCGCCGCCAGCATATCAATTGCTTGCTGTTTTTGCTCGGCCGCAAGCAAAAGCTCGTCAATGCGCTGTTGCGGCGTAGTGGTTTCTGCGCCAGGCGCTTCCAGCAGCATGCCAGTGTTTAAATGATACAGCTCTTTGCCGATGTCGGCAAACAGCTTTTCCTGTTCGCCGCGCAATTGCGCTTGCTCCAGCGAGGCTTTGGCGTAATCGTATTTTTCTGCCACGGCCTTGCCCGCGCTTGCCATTGCAAATTTGGCTTCTTCTGCTGCGCCTTGTGCTGTTTGCACAATATTTTGCAAAATTTTTCTTGTGTTTGAATCCATCGTAAATAGCCATCCTTTCGTGCAGCAGGAAAGCGCATGCCTGCCTGCTTGCGTGGTTGATTGATAGTGTTGGTGCCGATTTGTTATCAGTATAGCACAGATGCGTGTGCGAGAAAAGTGTATTGTATAAATAATCCGTTTACGGATTATATACTTTGCACCCGCTTATGGCGGGCGCTTTTGTATCATATGGCGGCAGCAAACGCGCTATGGCAAAGTATATGCGCGCCGCGTTCGGTTTACTTCAGCGCTTTTTCCAGTGCGGGCGCAAGCGTGGCGGAATCCGGCGCCATCACCGCCAGCACCTCGCCGCTTTTCAGGGTTTTCACAACGGCGTTTTTGGCAATTTCGTATTGATCGGGCAAATAATTTTCCATGTTTTTGGTTTGCAAATCCACATAATTTTGCACAGCGCTTTGCACAGCATCCTCGCGCCCAGAGGCAGGCTGAATGATGGCAACGCAATACGCATGCACATTTAAAAAGCTGCACGACACGGCAAAATCCTGCACGTCCTCGGGTGCAAGGCCCAGCATCGCAAAAATAGAATCGGCCATTTCGCTGTCTTTATCGGACACGATGGCAAAGCTTTCATTTTCTTCGGCGCCGCGCGCGGCTTCGATAATGGCGGCGTAATCCTTCGGCGCGCCGGAATTGGCGCTGCCACCGCAGGCAGATAGTGTAAACATCAGCGCAAAAGCGCAAAAAATTGCAACTATTTTTTTCATAGTAAAACTCCTTAATAAAACGGTTTTTTTAAAACGGAAACGGGCACGCGCAAGCCCGCGGCGGCGCGCGCAAGCCGCTTGCGTAAAGCACAAACGTAAAGCACATACGTAAAGCATAAACACCATGCACCTATGCCTAGCCAACACGCAAAGCACACACATAAAGTAGCCTACGCGCGGGGTTTACGGCAGCACGCGCAGCAACACATAGCCCGTCAGCACCGATAGCGCCACAAATAAAAACAACGCATGATAAAAAAACATGGCGCGGGCCAGTGCGCGGCGGCTTTGGTTTTTTTGCACAAAAAACCCGAAAATAACGCTGATCACAGCCCCCACAAACGGCAAAGAAAACAGAAACAGATAGAAAACATAGCGAGCTGTTGTTAAAAAAGGCTCGCTAGTTTGTGTTGCATCGGCCTGTGTGCGTGTGCCGCAGGTGGTGCAAAAGGCAGCTTCTTCGGTAAGCGTGCTTGCACAGTTTGAACAATACATGATATTACCCCGTTTCTTGCACAGTGTGTGCATGTCGTGCTGCTATGCGCGCGGCATGTGGCAAAGCGCTTTGCTTTGCTGCTTTTTAGCCCAGTGGCCTGTCGATGGGGGTTGAAAGGATAATCTGCGTGCTGGTTTGCCCCAGCTTTTGCAATGTGTTAATCAGATTTTCAAGGCCTTGCATGTCGGGGCAGCACACACGCACCATATAGCTGTAGCTGCCGGTAACGTGAAAGCACTGTGTTACCTCTGTGCGGCTTTCAATTAAATCTAAAAACTGGCGGCGGTCGCCCGTGGGCACCGAAATGTTTACCAGTGCGTCCACCTGCGTTTTGCTTTGCGAACGGCGCTCAAGCACGGTGTAGCCCGCGATGATGCCCAAGCGCTCTAAGCGGTGTATGCGCTCAGAAACAGCGGGGCTTGTAAGGGAAACGCGGGACGCAATCTCCTTTACGGGCATGCGTCCGTTTGCGCGTAATAAAGCCAAAATCTCTTTGTCGATAACGTCCATGCAATTTGCCCTCTTTCGTGCGAATATGATGATTTTAAAGCGCGGCGCCGATTACACTTTATTTGCTTAAATAACAAGGCGTATTTTTTGCTTTAACTTTATTATAAACGGTTATTATGAAAATTCAAGCTATTTTATTAAACAAATTTGCGAAATTCGCGTTTGACAATTAAAGCAAAAAGAGTAAAATGTGATTGTAGTGAAAATCCGGTTTCGGCACTACCTTAACATTGCTTACAAGAACTTATTATACTTTCCCACCCCTCTTGTAAAAGGAGCTGCTTATGGCAGCTCCTTTTACTTTTCCCAGGAAAAGCAAAAGGCTTTGCAAGGCGCGCAGTACAAAACGAGCAAACAGTAAACGCGATGCGGCCTGCGCAGATGGGGGCAAAGCGCACACGGGCGCTATCAATGCGCGCAAAGCGCATACGGCAAAGCGCACACGGCAAGGATACAGGAAAAGCGCATACGGCAAAGCACACACAAGCAAAGCATGACGCAAAGGCGATACAGAACAATCAATTAGTCGATTAAATACGGCGTATACAGGTGTAAATCCATCGCTTTGATAATGCCCACAAGGCGCACGCCGTCTGGCAAAAACTCTTCCTCCAGCACGGTGCCGCGCGTGCGCATCGGGGCGGCTAGCGCAAGCTTGTCGTATGGCAAAAGCACGCTTATGCGGCGCACGCGGCTTTCCAGCAGCTTATCCAGCAGCGCCAGCAGCGCGTCTAGGCCCTCGCCTGTGGCGGCACTTGTTAAAATGGCATCGCTGTTAAACAGGGCCACATTTACACGGTCGCATTTATTATATACGGTAATCTGCGGAATATCCTCGCACGCCAGCTCGTGCAGCACGGCGTTGGTAACGGCTTGCTGCTCGTGTGCGTTTTCATCAGACGCATCGCACACTTTTACAATAATATCGGCATAGGCGGCTTCCTCCAGCGTGGATTTAAACGCATTAACAAGGCCATGTGGCAAACGGCTTACAAAGCCCACAGTGTCTACTGCCACACAAGCAAGGCCGCTGGGCAGCGTGAGCTTGCGGGCGGTGGGGTCGAGCGTGGCAAACAGCATGTCGGCTGCCAGCGCCTCGGCCCCGCAAAGTTTATTTAACAGGCTGGATTTGCCCACATTGGTGTAACCCACCAGCGCAATTACAGGCACGCCGCTTTTTTCGCGCGCTTTGCGCGTTTCGCCGCGGCGTTTTTCCATTTCGGCAAGGCGCACTTCCAGCGCCTCTATGCGGCGGCGCACGTGCCGCTTGTCATATTCAAGCCGGCTTTCGCCCGCGCCGCGCCGCGCACCGGTACCGCCGCCACCGCCGCCGCCCTGCCGCGACATCGACGCGCCCAGCCCCGCAAGGCGCGGCAGGCGATAGCGTAGCTCGGCCAATTCGGTTTGCAGCTTGCCCTCGCCCGTTACCGCGCGATGCGCAAAGATGTCTAAAATCAGCATCGTGCGGTCAATCACGCGCACGTCCAGCGCTTCTTCTAAATTGCGGATTTGGCTGCCTGTTAATTCGGCATCAAAAATGGCCAGCTCGGCCTCAAGATTCATGCAATACATGCGCCCTTCGGCAATGCGCCCCTCGCCAAGATAGGTGGCCACATCGGGCGCGTCGCGTTTTTGCACCAGCTCGGCCACGGCCTCAATATTATCTGCTTGTGCCAGCGCCGCCAGCTCGCGCATGCTGTTTTCCATGTCGTAATCGCCGCAATCCGCAGCAAACAGCACGGCTTTTATATGTTCCAATTCTGCCATATCAATATCAGTCCTTTCACGGGGGTTTGCGGCGCTTTTGCTTTGGCGAAATGCCGCGCATTTTGGCAAAAGCCGCTACACCCGATTTGAAAGATGCGTCTTTCAAATGATTGTTTACACTTGTGCATATTGTGGATAAGCAAGATTAGTATAGCGCCTATGCATCGGCGCGTCAAACAATTTTGCTTTTTTGCCGCCGCTGTGGTAAAATAACCGCATAGTGGTTATTTTATACCCTATCACCGCGCACATGGCGGATAATGCAAATTTGCTATAGTAATATTGTATATTATAGGACGGAGAATCACAACATGAGAGTAGTGGTAAAGGTGGGCACCTCCACGCTGGCGCATCCTACAGGCCGTTTGAATATTCGATTGGTGGAGGAACTGTGCAAAACCTTAAGCGATATTAAAAACGCAGGGCACGAGGTGCTGCTGGTGTCTTCGGGGGCAATCGGCATGGGCGTGGGCAAGCTGCCTTTGCAAGGGCGCCCCACAGACATGCCCACAAAGCAGGCGGCTGCGGCTGTGGGCCAGTGTGAACTGATGTACACCTACGACAAGCTGTTTACGGTGTATGGGCACACAGTGGCGCAGATTTTGCTAACGCGCACGGATATAGAGGACGCGCAGCGCCGCCATAATATCGAAAGCACGCTTTCGCGGCTTTTGGAGCTGGCGGCCATACCGATTATTAATGAAAACGACACCGTTGCCACCGAGGAAATTGCCGTGGGCGATAACGACACGCTGTCGGCCATTGTGGCCGTTAGCACGCACGCCGATTTGCTGATTTTGTTAAGCGATATCGACGGGCTGTACACGGCCGACCCGCACAAGAACGCCGATGCCACCTTGATTGCCGAGGTGGATCACCTCACGGATGCCATGCTGGACATGGCGGGGGGCTCGGCGGGCGAGCAGGGCACGGGCGGCATGCGCACAAAGCTTTTGGCCGCGCGCATGGTTACCGAAAACGGCATCGACATGGTGATTGCAAACGGGGCGCAGCCCGCGCTTTTATATGCGATTATCGAGGGGCGCAGCGCGGGAACGCGCTTTAAAGCAAAGAAAGCATAGCGCAAACATGCATTTTTTTACGCAAGGGTTTGTGCACGGCGCGGCCTTTTGGCGCGCTTAGGGCTTTGCCCAAACGATACAATGCCCCAGAAAGGAATGGAGATTACGATGCTGAAAAGCCTTTTACAGCAGGCAAAGGCGGCAAAAGCGGCAGCGGCGGCGCTTTCTACCGAAGAGAAAAACCGTTTGCTCAATGCGATGGCCGATGCGCTCGTGCAGCAAAGCGGCAGTATTTTGGCGGCGAATGCCGCCGACATCGAGGCAGCGCGCGGCGTTATCAGCGAAGTAATGCTGGATCGCCTGCTGCTTACGCAAGCGCGCATTGCCGCAATGGCAAACGCCTTGCGCGAAACGGCAAGCCTGCGGGACCCTGTGGGAACCGTTGAAAGCGTGTTTCAGCATGCAAACGGCATGGAAATCCGCAAGGTGCGCGTGCCGATGGGCGTGATTGCCATCATCTATGAAAGCCGCCCCAATGTTACGGCAGATGCGGCTGCGCTTTGTATCAAAAGCGGCAATGTGTGCATTTTGCGCGGGGGCAAAGAGGCTTATCGCTCAAACGAGGCGATAGCCAATTGCCTGTGCGACGCGCTTGCGGCCTGCGGCGCACCGCGCACGTTAATTAATTTTGTGCCAGGCACAAGCCGCGAGGACGCAAACGCACTGATGCGTGCGCGCGGATATGTGGATTTGCTGATTCCGCGCGGCGGCGCAGGGCTGATTGCCGCCTGCGTGGAAAATGCCACGGTGCCCTGCATTGAAACAGGCACAGGCATCTGCCATGTGTATGTGGACAAGGATGCCGCGCCCGCGATGGCGCTTTCGATTTTAATCAATGCAAAAACCAGCCGCCCCAGCGTGTGCAACGCGGCCGAGGTATGCCTTGTGCATCGGGATATCGCAGCCGTGTTTTTGCCCATGATGGAAACGGCAATGCGCGAAAACGGGGTGGAATTGCGCCTTTGCGAGGAAAGCCGAAAAATAATTTGCGGCAAAGCGGCCGAATTACACGATTTTGACACAGAATTTTTAGATTATATACTCAGCGTGCGCGTGGTAGAGGATATCGAAAGCGCCATTGCGCATATTGCGGCGCATTCCACAGGGCACAGCGAAGTGATTGTTACACAAAACGAAGCGGCAGCCGATGCGTTTTGCCGCGCGGTGGATAGTGCGGCGGTGTATGTAAATGCTTCTACACGCTTTACCGACGGAGGCGAATTTGGGCTCGGCTGCGAGATGGGCATTTCCACACAAAAGCTGGGCGCGCGCGGGCCGATGGGCCTGTATGAGCTGACTACCTATCAATATCAAATCCGCGGTAGCGGACAAATCCGATAAGCGCTTTTGAAAGCGCCAAGCATGCACAAGAAAGGAATTTACAATATGCCTAGAAAAGAACCAAACCCCCTGCGCCGCAGACGGCGTATGCGCCAATTAATCGGGGCACTGGTGTGCCTTTTGGTGGTGGTGGGGCTTGCCACAGTGCTGCGCGCGGGCTTTGTTTCCGTAGTGAAGATGACGGACAACAGCGGCGAAAAAGCGGTATTTGAAGCGCGCCTTGCCAGCCTTGTGACGAACGACCCATTGCCGTTTGATTCGCTGGATAAGGCCAACCACGATTTACTTTTGTCCTCTGCCATTTGGGGCACATTGTCGGAAACCGACCAATCGGTGTACGAGCGCGACGATTTGGGCCAGCCCTATTTGCCCACCGTGGACGTAGACAATTATGCCGCAAAGCTGTATGGCCCCGATTTTAAATTTGCCCACAAAAGCTTTGAGGACAGCCACGGCCTGCCCTATAGCTATATTGAGGAAAAGCAGGCATATTTAATTCCCGTAACAGGCGCGATGACGGAATATTTCCCGCGCGTAGCCAAAATTAAAAAGCAGGGCAACACCAAGCGTGTTACCGTGGGATATCTTTCTCCCTATGGCTCGGGCGGCGAATTTAATGTGTCGACCACGCTGGAGCCTGTGAAATATCTCGATTATATCTTTACCAAAAGCGATAAGAATTATTATCTTTCGGCCATTGTGGAAAGCGAAATGAAAGTGGAGGCAAAGCCCGGCTCGTCCCCCACGGATGCGCTGGCCCCCACCATTGACCCAAACGAAATTTTGGAAAATAATGCGGCTTCCCTCTTGCCCACCGAAAGCGCGCCTGCACCGTCTGCGCCTTCGTCTGTGCCTGCGGCATAAAACGCATGTGCAGCTTTGCGCGGCTGTATGGCGCGACACGGCATATAAAGGCTTACCATAGGGGAATTGATAAAAATTTCGCAAAGGCTCTTGCAAAATATACCAAAATGGTGTAATATAAAACTATAAAAACAAATCGTGGCTAAGGAGGCGACGTTCATGGGCGCAAGAAAAGCAATCGACAATATTTACTGGGTGGGCGTGTTAGATAAAAAACTGCGTGTATTTGATATTATCATGCAGTCGGATTACGGCACCACTTACAATGCCTATATTGTGAAAGGCACGGAAAAAACCGTGCTGTTTGAAACGTCAAAGGAAAAGTTTTTTGATGAGCATCTTGCCAATATCCGCGAGGTGTGCGAGCCGGAATCCATTGATTATATCGTGGTGGACCATACCGAGCCCGACCATACCGGCAGCGTGGAGCGCCTTTTGCAATACGCGCCAAACGCAGAGGTGCTGGGCAGCGCCACGGCGATTACCTTTTTGAAAGAAATTGTAAACAAGCCGTTTTTGCATCGCGTGGTAAGCGAAAAGGATGTTATTGATATCGGCGGCATGACGCTGCATTTCTTCAGCGTGCCGATGCTGCATTGGCCCGACAGCATGTACACATGGATTCCCGAGGCGCATGCGCTTTTCACTTGCGATAGCTTTGGCTGCCATTATGCAGACGAAAACGACAAGGTGTTTAACGACGAAATCAGTGGCGATTTTACCCCTGCGTACAAATATTATTTTGATAACATTATCGGCCCGTATAAAAACCCGTTTATGACAAACGCGCTGGATAAAATTAAGGATTTGGACGTGCGCTTTATCGGCAACGGGCATGGGCCTGTGCTGCGTGAGAACGTGGAAAAATACACCGACATGTATCGCAGATGGTGCGAGGTGCCTGCAAAAGCCACAAAAAGCGTGGCTATCGCGTATGTTTCGGCCTACGGCTACACCAAAATGTTGGCCGAGCATATTGCCGAGGGCATTAAACGCAGCGGGATTACCGAGATCAGCCTGTTTGACCTTGTAAACGACGATAACAACGCCGCGCATGCGGCTATTGAAGCGGCAGACGGCTTTTTGCTTGGCAGCCCCACGCTTGTGGGCGATGCATTGCCGCCGGTGTACCAAATGTTGATTGGCCTAAACCCCATTATCCACAAAGGCAAAGTGGCAGGGGCGTTTGGCTCTTACGCATGGAGTGGCGAGGGCGTGCCCAATTTAATGGTGCGCTTAGAGCAATTGCGCTTTAAGCTGCCGCTGCCTGGCATGCGCGTGCGATTAAAGCCCACCGAGGCCGACCTTGCTGCCGCTGTAGAATATGGCGCGGCATTTGCAAAAGCGGTATTGGAATAAAGTGCAGTAGAATAACAAAGTAAAGCGGCGGCTTTTAGCCGCTGTAGCACGAAATGCAACGAAAGGAGGGATAAGAGTATGAAAAAGTGGTTGTGCACCATCTGCGGCGCAGAATTTGAAGGCGACACACCTCCGGTGCCGTGCCCTGTTTGTGGCGCGGGCGAAGAGGCCTTTGAAGAAGTAGTGGAATAATTGCATATACAATGTACGGCTGCCTGTAAAAAAGCATTTACGGGCAGCCGTTTCTGATGATTTACCATCATAAGACAAGGGAGAATGCATATGAAACGTTGGAAATGTACCGTGTGCGGAGAAATTTTTGAAGGAGAATTTCCTCCGGTGCCATGCCCTGTATGCTCGGCGGGCGAGGGCGCCTTTGAGGAGTTGCCCGAGCAGGGCGACATTGTTTGGCGCTGCACGGTGTGCGGGCAGGTATTTGAGGGCGCAAAGCCGCCGGTGCCGTGCCCTGTTTGCGGCGCGGGCGAGAGCGCATTTCTGGCCGAAACAAAAAAGGAAACGGCGTTTCGCCTTGATACAGAGGATCGCTTTGTGCTGGTGGGCGGCGGCGTGGCTTCGTTTGAAGCGGCAAAGGCCATCCGCGCGCGCAATCAGATGGCGTCTATCACGCTGATTTGCGGCGAGGGTGTAATTCCGTATAATCGCCCTGCGCTTTCGGATGTTGTGGGCGATGGGCTTTCGTTTGAAAGCATCATACTTGCGGAATATCCGTTTTATGAAGAAAATCGCATCACATTGGTGTGCGACGCAAAGGTGCAGGCGATTGACACAGCCGAAAAAAGCGTGCTACTGTCAAACGGCAAGGCGCTCGGCTACACCAAGCTTTTGCTGGCCACAGGGGCAAACCCGTTTGTGCCTGTAACGCAAGGGGAAAACGCGGTGCCGCTTTACACACTGCGCAGCTTTGCTGATGCGGACTTTTTGCTTAATCATGCAAAAAATAAACGCGCATTGATTGTGGGCGGCGGCATTTTGGGCGTGGAAGCGGCGCTGGCGCTGCGCGAGCGCGGCTGCACGGTGTGCATTGTAGAGCTTTCGCCTCGATTGATGATGCTGCAAGCCGACGAATATGCAAGCAAAGTGCTGCACGAACGGCTTACCGCTGTGGGCATCAGCGTGCACACAGGTATCAGCATCGCCACCACCGATGCAAGCGGCGCGTTGCTTACCGATGGCACGCATGTAAACGCGGATTTCATATTGGCAAGCGTGGGTGTGCGCAGCGAAATTGCACTTGCGCAAAAAGCGGGGCTTTCGGTAAACCGCGGCATTATCATTGATGCGCATATGCGCACAAGCGATGCCAACATATATGCAGCAGGCGATTGCGCTGAATTTGCGGGCCGCGTAACGGGGCTTTATGCCGCTGCTGCGCAGGGCGGGCAAAACGCAGGCGCACAAATGGCGGGCGAAGAGATGGAATATCTGCCCGCGGCACCCGCCACGGCCTTTGAGGGCGCGGGCGTCAGCCTGTTTTCTACAGGGGTGCTCATGCCAAACGAGCAGGGCAGCACATTGGTGTATGAAAATAAATACACGGGCGTATACAAAAAGCTGGTGTTCCAAAGCGGGAAATTGGCGGGCGGCATACTATTGGGCGATGTGTCTGCTGGGGCCAAATTAATCGGCGCGGTAAACGCCGCTATCCCTTACAAAAAAGCGCTAGAGCTGCTATAATAAATAGGTAAATACGCTACTTGCAGTATATTTTATTTTGATGTATACTGATTGTAGCGTATTCTTTTGCAAATGTAAGTGTGTTTGCGCAAGAAAACATTAAAGTATGCGCAGAGCGCATGGAGGTTCGCCATGAAAACGATGAAAAAAATGCTTCCCGGCCTTTTATTATGCCTTGCAATTGCCGTGCCCGCTTGGTTTTTAGGCAAGGCGCTGCCCATTATCGGCGGGCCGGTTTTTGCAATTTTGGCGGGCATGGCGCTTGCCCTCGTGCTAAAAGATAAAAGCGCGTTTGCCTGCGGCATTACATACACTTCTAAAAAGATTTTGCAGTATGCCGTAATTTTATTGGGATTTGGCATGAATGTATCGGTGGTGCTGGAAACAGGGTTGCAATCGCTGCCAATCATCCTTGCCACCATTGCTACTTCGCTGGTGATTGCCTATGTGATGCACAAGCTTTTGCACGTGCCGGGCAATATTTCTACGTTAGTGGGCGTGGGCTCTTCTATATGCGGCGGCTCGGCCATTGCGGCCACAGCGCCCGTAATTGACGCAGACGACGATGATGTGGCCAGTGCCATCTCGGTGATTTTCTTTTTCAACGTACTGGCGGCGCTGTTTTTCCCTGCGCTTGGCGCAGCGCTGGGCTTTAGCACACAATCGGGCGAGGCTTTTGGCATCTTTGCGGGCACGGCCATTAACGATACGTCCTCGGTTACTGCGGCAGCCTCTACATGGGATGCACTTTATGGGCTGGGCAGCGCCACGCTGGACAAGGCCGTAACCGTAAAACTTACGCGCACATTGGCCATTATCCCCATCACATTGGTTTTGGCTTTTGTGCGTGCCAAAAAGGCCAAGCAAGGCGAGGGCAAAGTGGATTTTAAAAAAATCTTTCCGTTTTTTATCTTATGGTTTATTGTGGCATCGTTTATTACCACAGTGGCGCTGGCGCTGGGTGCGCCGGCGGCGGTGTTTGCACCGTTTAAAACCCTGAGCAAATTTTTTATCGTGCTGGCAATGGCGGCCATCGGGCTGAACACCAATATTGTAAAGCTGATTAAAACCGCGGGCAAGCCCTTGATTTTGGGCTTTTGCTGCTGGGTGGGCATTACAGGGGTAAGCCTTTTGATGCAGTCTATCATGGGCATTTGGTAAAGAAAAACGCGGCGCAAAACGCCAAAAGCCCTATACGCATTGGCACAAGGCGCAAGGCCGTGGCAAAAGCGCTCAAGATGCTGTAATAAATAGGTAAACACGCTACAATAAGTATAGTAAATTATTATTATACTAATTGTAGCGTGTTTTTGCGTTTAGAATATATGCATCAATGTGCGCAAAAAGGCGCGTTGCAAGCGTCTGTGCTTGCAACGCGCCTTTATAGATGGCGTGCATTATTCGGTTTCGTCGTCCATTTCCACACCGTCGATGCCGAGGTCGTTTTTTAACACGTTTGCGGGTGAAATGGCGTTTTTGCCGTAGCGGTTTTTAATGGTGTAGAGGCTTTGCTCTAGCCGTTCGCGTTTATCGTTTTTGGGTTTTGCTTCATCAAAAAACGAGGTTTGCGTAACGATGCTGCCATCGGTAAGGGCAATGGCGGTAACCGACAGCATGCGGATGGGCACGCCAATTTGCCAATTGGCAATAATCAGCTCCATCGCTGCGGCGCAAAGCTCGCTTGCCAAATGCGTGGGGTAGCGCAGCTGCTTTTGGCGGCAGATGGTTTTTAGCTGGGCATCCTTAATTTGCACCTGCACCCCTGTGGCAAAAAGCGCATGCTGCCGAAGGCGCATCGCCACTTCATAGGCAAGCGAGGACACACCGGTTTTAATGTCGGCGGCGCTGACGAGATTGCGTTTAAACGTAAGCGAATTGCCTACACTTTTTACCTCGCTGCCTTCGCACGCAAGGCGTACGGGGCTATCGTCTTCGCCGCGCGCATAGCGCCAAATTTCTGCGCCCTGCTTGCCCAGCGATTGGCGCAGCGCGCTTTCGTCCTCGGCGGCCAGCTGGCCGATGTTTTTAATGCCTAGTGCCGCCAGCGTTTCACGTGCCGCGCGCCCCACAAAGAGCAAATCGCCCACAGGCAGCGGCCAAACCATGTATTTATAATTTTCGCGGCTGATTACCGTGACGGCATCGGGCTTTTTGTAATCCGAGCCAAGCTTTGCAAATATTTTATTAAAGCTTACGCCAATGGATATGGTAAGCCCTGTTTTGGCCTTGACTTCCTTGCGCAGGCAATGCGCCGCTGCCTCGGGGCTTGCCGCAAATAATTGCCAAGAGCCTGTCATATCCAGCCAGCTTTCGTCAATGCCAAACGGCTCCACGCGGTCGGTATAATTGGCATAAATGGCATTAATTTGCTTGCTGTATTGGCTGTAAAGATTATGGTGCGGCGGCAAAAGCGTAAGGTTTGGGCATTTGCGCTTTGCTTGCCAAATGGTTTCTGCCGTGGCAACGCCAAATTTTTTGGCCGCATCGTTTTTGGCAAGGATAATGCCATGCCGATTATCGGCGCTGCCCGAAACGGCAACAGGCAGATTTTTCAGTTCGGGATGCGATAAAAGCTCTACCGAGGCAAAAAAGCTATTGCAATCACAATGAAAAATCACGCGTTCCATTTTACACTTTGTTCCTTTCCATAAAACTGCTGCTTCGGCTTTGTTTGATAGGCCAGCGCCTGTGTTTAAAGCGTGATGTAAACAATGATGCGGGGCGTGCGTTTGGCAAATGGTATGGTAAAGCCTAAAGCGAGGAAGTGCTAGAAGCCATCTGCGCAAAAAACGCCTCAATTGCCGCGCGTGAGGCTGTTACACTGCCTTGCACAAGGGCATCACTGCCGCCGCCCCGCCCATTCAGCGCGGCGTTCATCGCCTTGCCAAAGGCGCGCAATTGCCCGTTTTCTTGGCAAATTGCATATTGAAAAACGGTTTCGGCGGCAAGGGTTTCGCTTTGCGTGGCGCTGCTGTTTGCGGGGGCCTGCTGGCACGCGCTAAACACGGCAGCCAATTTCCCGCTTGTTTGATTGCACAGCATGGCAAAACGGCGCAAACTGTCGGGGGATAAAGCGTCTTCAAAAATCGGGGTGGGCAAGGTTTCGGCATAGCGCGCTGCGGCAAGCGCAAAATAGCGGTTTTCGGCAGCGCAAAGCTTTTCGCAAAGTGCAGCGTTTTCGCCAAGCACGCGCTGCACACCTTGCACGGTTTCGGCGGGCTTTACACTTAAAAGGCGGCAAATGGCGGCATTGGCCTCGTGCTTATCCATATAATCTGCCATCGCGCGCTTGCCGCACAAAAGCGAAAGGCGCGTGCCGCCTTTATAGCTTTGGCTGGATATGATTTTAATAGCGCCCACTGCCGCTGTGGTTGCCACATGCGTGCCGCAGCAAGCGCAGCTGTCTACCTCGCGCGCAATGCTAACAATGCGCACGGCACCTGAAAGCGCTTTTTTACTGCGATAGGACATCGCCGAAAGCGTGTCTGCGTCTGGCCATTGCACGCTTACCGCCAAATTTGCCAGCACGGCATCATTGGCATAGCCCTCCACACGCGCCACTTCCTCAGCGGTAAGCGACACATCATAATCCACAGTTACGCATGCATCGCCCAAATGAAAGCCCACGTTTTCGCCGCCGTAAAGGCCTTTGATAATGCCGCTAATCATATGCTCGCCCGTGTGCTGCTGCATATGGTCAAACCGACGCTGCCAATCAATATTGCCCACCACGGCTTCGCCCACTTCCAGCGGGGCAGTTAGCATATGCAGCACGGTGCCGTCTTTTTCGTGCACGTCTAAAACACAGGCGCCGCCAAGCGCGCCTTTGTCTGCGGGCTGCCCGCCGCCCTCGGGGTAAAACAGCGTTTGATCAAGCTCTACTGCAAATCGGCCGTTTACCGCATTGCAGGAAAGCACGGTGGCGCAAAATTCCGTGGCGTAGGCATCTGCGTAAAACAATTTTTTGGTATATGGCATAGTATTGACCAGTCCTTTAACAGTAATTGTAAAATTAGTACAAGCTTACCATATTTTTGGGGTAGATGCTACAGAGAAAACAACGATTTTAAAAGCGCGTGGCAGCCACTTTTCGTGTATTTTGTGCAATGTGCTTGCATAAGGCGCGCGCATTGACATTTTTGCTTGGGTTTGCTATCATTCAGCTATAGCATTTTAACTTATAAAATGGCGAGCAAAGTGCTGTAAAAGCTTTGGTTTATGGGTTTTACAGCATTTTGCGACTCCTCTTTTATTGTTAAAATGCTATAATATATACAGTGCAGTTTGCAAAAAAACGAAAGAGGGTGGGCGTATCTCAAGCGTGTTACTGCAAAAAGTGCCTGCAAAATGGACACAAATTGCCATCGGCGCGGCGCTTGGCGCATTGGCCTTTTTATTGATATACGGCGTGGCGCCGCTGGATATTATGAATACCAGCTGGATTATGAATGGCCATGTGGAAAAGGATATTACCTGCGATTACGCAGGCTTTTTGCATTATATCAATTCCGCGTGGAAATGGCCGCTGGGCGTAATTGAAAACATTGGCTATCCCTACGGAAATTCCATCGCCATGACTGCGCCGAATGTGTTTATCAGCTTGCCGGCAAAGCTTTTGTCGGGCATTTTGCCGTTTGGCGCGCAATATTTTGGCTGGTGGATTTTGCTTTGCTATATGTTGCAGGGCGCGGCGGCGGCAATGCTGACGGGGCTTTTTACCAATCAATTGCTGGCGATTATCCCCGCGGCGCTGGTGTTTATCACTTCGCCCATTTTGGCCGAGCGCAGCTTTCGGCATTGCGGGCTTGCAATACATTTTGTGATTTTGCTGGCCTTTTATCTGTATATCAAGCATTGCCGCGCGCCGGAACAAGGCTTTTGGTGGAAAACGGCGCTTTTGTCTGCTGTTTCGGTTGCGGTGTTTCCGTATTTTTATCCGATGGTGCTGGGGCTTGTTACTGCGGCCCTATTGCAAACATGGCGGCGCGATAAAAGCCTAAAAACTGTGTGCGCGGTGTATGCGGCAAACCTTGCGGTGGTGCCGCTTGTGGGCTATCCGATTGGCATGTTCTATGCAAAAGGCGGCGCGGCGCGCAGCGGCTACGGCTATTTTTCGCTAAATTTAAGCCAGCCGTTTAATCCCATCAGCTATGGCGACATCCCGTGGTCGCGCGTGATGAAGGTGCGGCCGATTGTGCGCGGGCAGTATGACGCGTTTAATTATTTGGGCTTTGGCGTTTTGCTTTGCCTTGTGCTGTTAGCCGTGTATTTTGTAGCCGCGCGGCGCGCAAAAATCATAAAGCCTGCGCTTTCGATTTTGCGCCGCCACTTTCTGCTGGCGCTATTGATTGCAGGCTTTACCGTTTACGCGGTATCCAATGTGGTTTTTTATGGCGGGCTAATGCTGTTTGAATATCCGCTGCCGGAAATTGCATCCAAAATCACCGGCCTGTTTCGCTCAAGCGGGCGCATCTTTTATGCGGTGTACTATTTTATTTTTATTTTGTGCGTTTGGGGTATCTTGCAAATATGCAAGCACAAAAAGCGCCTTGCCCCTTTGCTGATGACGCTGTTTTTGGCCGTGCAGATTTGGGATATCAGCCCTGGCCTAATGTGGAAGCACGAGTATTTTGCCGCCGAGCAAAGCTATGAAAACCCGTGGCAAAGCGAGCTGCTGGATTACGTGGGCGACAATTACGACAAGCTGATTTTTGCCCTTAATCCAAACACCAATACGCATGAGCTTTCGGTGCTCTTGGCGCAGAAAGGCCTTGTTACCAATTTAAACGCAAGCCCGCTGGAATCCATTCATCAGTCAGACGAATATGTGCGGTATAAAATCACGCTTTTACAGCACGGCGTGGTGATGCCGGACGAAGCTTATGTCATTTTTGATAACGCCTTGTTCCACGAGCTGCAAGATACGCTATCGGGCAAAATGGTGGCGGTGAGCGATGCGCATTTTAATATGCTGCTGCCGATACTAGAGGGCAAAGCGCCGCCCGAAAGCTTGCCCGAGGTGCTGGATGCTTATCCACTAAAGGATGTTGGCAAACGGCCTACCGCAAAATAAGACAAGCGGATTTTTAAACTATGATACATTGCGCGCAAAGAGTGCGCATAAACGAAAAAGGGTGCCTTTACGGGCACCCTTTTTTTGATGCATTTGCATGCAAAATGCGCTTACCAATTATTTACCGCGTGCTCGGCAAAAGCGGGCAGATTTTGTATCTCCAGCCTTGTGCCGTTATCCAGCACGGCCGTGCCGTTAAACATGCCAAACATTTGATGGCAGCAATTGTTGATAAACAGCACTTTGGTTTTGGTGGTGCGGTCATAGCTTGGGGTCAGCGTTAAATCCAGCCGCTTTTCGTCGTCATATAAATGCCACGGTTTACGGTATTCGGTGCCGAGGTCGATATGCACATTGCCCAGCTTGTGGGCTTTGCCGCCGTAAAATAGCGTGTTTTCGGTGCCGTATTTGGTGTTGCCAAAGCCGCGCCCTAAATTAAAACCAAAAATCTCGCCGTTCACAAGGCCCGTGCCGTTTGACCAATACCATTCGTTATGAAACGGCCATACGCCGCGCCTCCAGTCCAAAAGGCCATAAGCATCGTCGCCAAAGGTGTAGGCCTCGCCCTTATATACGGCGCGCCCGCGCGCCGTCATGCAATTGATTTTATGGTTATAGTAAAACGCGGTTTTGTATTCGTCAAACGGGATCTGAATCACAATGGATTCGGGGTTTTGCCGTTCCAGCGTAACCTGCGCTTCAAAATCCTTTGCCGCAAACGATAGCATGCGCACGGTGCCTTGCGTTTCAAAGCGCAGATGCACGCCGCCTTTATCATACACCACATCGCTGTCGGCTTCGGCACTTTCAGGCAGATGCAGGCGGCCGAATGGAAACGCCAAAAGCTTGCTTACTTCGCAAATCTTTTCGCCCGTTTTAAAGTTAAACAGCATGGCGCACACCTGCCCTGCGTAAGACGCATGCCCATAGGTGAGCTGCAAGCATTTTTCGCCATCCGATATTTGATAAAAATCCCATTCCTTAATGCGGAAAAAGGGGGCCTTGATATCCGCGCGGTGATAGCTTTGTATCGCAGAAAAAGCATATCCGGGCGTGATTTCGCCTCGCGTGTTTAAAACATTGCCGGGCTTTGTGATGCGTGTTTCCATAAAAAGAACTCCCTTTCTTTGTGCACTGTGTAAAATGCGGCAATATTGGCCTATTGGAAGCGGCACGCCTGAACGGTTTATCGTTTGCGCCAGCCGCTGGGTTACGGGGTATTGTGCTTATAGTATAGCATAAAAGCATGTAGAATACAGTATTTTTATGGGGAAGTGCTTTGGCAGGCCAAAGCTTGCCGCAAACGCGTTTTGTGCATTTGCAGCATGCAAGCAAACGAATATGCGCAAACAAGGGCGCCCCTTAATAGGGACGCCCTTGTTTTACGATTATGCATGCGGCATATGGCGTTTTATCAGCACATAGTGCAAGCGCATATTTGGTCTAGGTAAGCCCGCGGTGCTTCCATTTGCCTAAGAAATAATACGGCACCGTGATGGCAAGCCCCAGCACCCAGCCAATTGCAAAGCAATAATGCATGTTCGGCGCGCCAAAATTGGCTGCTAAAAAGTACGCCGCCGGCACGCGCGCAAGCCAAAGCGATAAAATAGACGAAATCAGCGGAATCATCATTTCGCCTGCGCCGCGCATCACGCTGTTGAGCACAAAGGTAACGGCCAGCATTGCGTAAAACGGCATAATGCGGGTAAGATACGCCATGCCCGCATCAATCACGGTTTGCTCGGTGGAAAACATGCGCATTAAAACTTCGCCGCAGGGCAAAAGCACCAGCGCGGCCAAAATACTGGCGCTACAGCTGAGCACCAGCGCAGCAACGGTGCCGTGGCGCACGCGCTCGGGCTTTTTGGCCCCGATGTTTTGCCCCACAAAGGTGGTGGCGGCCGTGGCAAAGCTTTGGATGGGCATAAAGGCAAAGGTGTCCAGCTTGTTTGCGCCGTTATAGCCTGCCATAAAATCCGAGCCGTAGCTATTAACAAGGCGTTGCAGTGCCATCACACCGATGCTGAACAGCGCTTGCTGAATGCCCGCAGGGATGCCCAACTTAACGGTTTTTAAAAACAGCGCCTTGTCAAAGCGAAAGCAAAAGGGGCTTATGTGCAAAGCGGGGTATTTTTTGTTGATATAATAAATGCCAAACAGCCAGCTGAACAGCTGCGCAATCACCGTGGCGATGGCAACGCCTGCAACGCCGAGGGGGATTACCAGCACAAAAAACAAATCCAGCACAATGTTGAGCCCGCACGCGATTACCAAAAACAAAAGCGGCGTGCGCGAATCGCCAAGCCCTTGCAAAATGCCTGCGTTTGCGTTATACCCCAGGCTCCCCACAAGCCCGCCAAAAATAATCATCATGTAAATGCGGCTTTCTTCAAATGCATCGGGCGGCACATTCAGCAAATGCAAAATCGGCCCCGAAATAAAAAGGCCAAACACCGTCAGCGGCACAACGCCGACAATTAGCCCGGTATACAGCGTGTCCACCGTGGCTTTTACACGCTTTTCGTCGCCGGCGCCATAATATTGGCTAATCATGACCATCGCGCCGATGCCGATGCCCATAAATAAGCTGGAGAGCATAAACACCACGGGAAATGCCGTGCCCACGCCCGCAAGCGCGGTTTTGCCCACAAAGCGCCCCACCACGATGCTGTCTACCATATTATAAAGCTGCTGAAACAAATTGCCGATTAAAAGCGGTATCGCAAACTGTACAATATGTTTCGCGGGGCTGCCTACCGTCATGTCGGTAAGGCCGGACGTGCGTTTCTTTGTGTTTTCCATGATAACCCTATTCCGCCTGAAAAAGCGATTTCAAGCCGTTTTCTTTTTATTGTTCTCTCATTGTACCTTGCAAAAAATAGCGCGTCAAGTAGAATCCGCACGAAAACGAAAGAACAATTTTGGATTTATATAATGTATATATAATATATAGAGAACGGTATTTTAAAGTATTTTAAAAAATCATGCAAAAAGGTGTTGACAAACTGTCCAATACCCTCTATAATATCATCTTGCACCCCCCGAAAAAGCGCAGAACAAAAACGCAGCTTTTCAAAAATATTTCAAAAAAGTACTTGACTTTTAGAACTTGATGAGATATAATAAATAAGCTGCCTCGTGAGGGGCACGCAGGACCTTGAAAATTAAACAATATTGAAAGAAGCTTAACGGAACCCTATAAGTGAAGAAAACACTTTAAAAAATTCCAAAAAGTAATGACAGGACGCAAGCGATTGCGGACTGAGCAATACAGAATCTAACTTTGTTAGAGTGATTTGAAGCTTCAAGATTTGTGCGGTGCAAACCGGACGAGTTGCGAAGATTTAGATACCAATAATGAAGAGTTTGATCCTGGCTCAGGACGAACGCTGGCGGCGCGCCTAACACATGCAAGTCGAACGGAGTAATTTCAGCGGAAGTCTTCGGATGGAAGCGGATTTTGCTTAGTGGCGAACGGGTGAGTAACACGTGAGGAACCTGCCTTCAAGAGGGGGACAACAGTTGGAAACGACTGCTAATACCGCATAAGACCACAGTGTCGCATGGCACAGGGGTCAAAGGAGCAATCCGCTTGAAGATGGACTCGCGCCCGATTAGCTAGTTGGTGAGGTAATGGCTCACCAAGGCAACGATCGGTAGCCGGACTGAGAGGTTGAACGGCCACATTGGGACTGAGACACGGCCCAGACTCCT
>RRZU012237585.1_pt1 | contig 36063 bp, 26 predicted proteins | sample 2165561 | NCBI WGS metagenome assembly RRZU01 (sample SAMN10456909, study PRJNA506462) | wastewater metagenome | isolation source: wastewater sludge | place: USA: Moscow, Idaho | reverse complement strand
TTCACGTTGCGGCCCGAGGCGAGGACGTGGTCCAGGCCGCCCGAGCCGATGTCGAACGCCCACCCGTCGCCGCCGACGATCCACACCGAGCGGCGCAGCAGGTGATCGGCGACGCTGCGCGGGTCCTCGACCAACCGCAACCTGCCCTCGGCCAGGGGTGAGCCCGGCGGCAGCGCCGGGATCGCCTCGACCGCGGCGGCGACCGGCTGGCCGCGCCGCCCGGTCAGCTCCGCCTCGCCACCTTCGGGGCCGGCGATCGCCAACGGGAACAGCACGCTCACGCGTGACGGCGTCGAACGAGTGGTCAACATCTCGTCGAGCAGCACCTTGACGTGCTCGACCCGCGCGCGCTGATGCGACAGGTCCGACTCGTACTGCTGCGGAGCGATCAGGATCAGCTCGACCAGCTCGTCGCTCAACTCGGGACGCAGCGCGTCCAGCCGTTGCCGGGCCAGGTCGGTCTGCAGGTCGGCCGCCAGCCGCAGCCCCAGCCCGAACTCTGCGTTGTCCTCGAACAACGAGTTCGACCAGGCCGGGCCGCGTCCGTACTTGTTGCGCGACCAGGGCGTGGTGGGCAGGTTGCCGCCGTAGATGGACGAGCAGCCGGTCGCGTTCGCCACGCTGGTGCGGCCGCCGAACAACTGGGTGAGCAGCTTGAGGTACGGGGTCTCGCCGCAGCCCGAGCAGGCGCCGGAGAACTCGAACAACGGCTCGAGGAACTGGGTGCCGCGCACGGTGCCGAAGTCGATCCGGGAGCGCTTGTTGACGGGCAGGGTTTCGAAGAACTCGACGTTGGTCTTCTCGTCGGTGCGATCGAGCACCGGGGCCAGGTTGATGGCCCTCCGGTCAGGGGTTTTGATCGGCTTGACCGGGCAGGCCTCGACGCACAGCCCGCACCCGGTGCAGTCCTCGGCGTACACCTGCAGGGTGTAGCGCGAACCGGGAAAGCCGGCGGCGTTCAGCGGCGCGGACAGGAAGCCGGCGGGTGCCCCGTCGAGCTCGTCCTCCTTGTAGTACTTGGCCCGGATCACCGCATGCGGGCAGACGAAGGCGCAGTTGCCGCACTGGATGCACGCCTCTGGATCCCACTCCGCGATGATCTCTGAGATGTTGCGCTTTTCGTACTTGGTGGTGCCGGAGGGGTACGTGCCGTCCACCGGCAGGGCCGAGACGGGCAACAGGTCGCCGGTTCCGGCCAGCATCGACGCCGTCACCGTGCGGACGAACTCGGGCGCGCCGGAGGGCACCGGCGCAATGCGTTCGGCGTCGCTCACCGGCGCTGCGGGAACCTCGACCCGGTGCAGCGATTCGATGGACGCGTCCACCGCGGCCTCGTTCTTGGCCACCACCTCGGCGCCCTTGCGGGCATAGGTCTTGCGGATCGCGGCCTTCACCTTCTCGATCGCGACCGCCGGCTCCAGCACCATGCTGATCGCGAAGAAGCAGGTCTGCAGCACGGTGTTGGTGCGGTTGCCCATGCCGGCCGCCCGGGCGACCGCACCGGCATCGATGGTCCACAGTTCGATGCCCAGCTCGATGATCCGCGCCTGCAACTCGCGCGGCAGCCGGGCGAACAGCTCGTCCGGTGGGTAGGGGGCGTTGACCAGCAGCACCGTGCCCGGACGGGCGAACTCGAGCACGTCCACCCGCTCGAGGATCGACCAGTGGTGGCAGCCGATGAAGCCGGCCCGGTTGACCAGGTAGGGCGCCTCGATCGGACGTTCGCCGAAGCGCAGGTGCGACACCGTGCGCGAGCCCGACTTCTTGGAGTCGTAGACGAAGTAGCCCTGGGCGTAGAACTCGCCCGAGCTGCCCAGGATCTTGATCGTGTTCTTGTTGGCGCCGACGGTGCCGTCGGAGCCCAGCCCGTAGAAGACGGCGCGGTGGGTGCGTGGGTCCTCCAGGTCGAGTTGCGCGTCGTAGGGCAACGACAGCCGGGTGACATCGTCGGTGATGCCGACCGTGAAGCGCGGACGGGGCTGGGCTTGCGCGAGCTCGTCGAAGATGCCCAGCACCATCGGCGGGGTGAACTCCTTGCTGGACAGGCCATAACGGCCGCCGATCACCAGCGGCATCGCGCTGAGCGTCGAGCTTGTGAGATCCCGGCGTTCGCCGGGATGACGAGACTCGCCTGGATGACGGGACTCGCCGGGATGATCCAGGTCGCTCGGATCGAGGTCGTCGGACCGGGTGTCGCTCGTGCGGGCGTAGGCCTCGCCGAGAGCGGCGACCACGTCCAGGAACAACGGCTCGCCCCCTGCCCCGGGCTCTTTGGTGCGATCGAGCACGGCGATCCTTCTCGCCGTGTGCGGTAGCGCCGCCAGCAGTTGCTCGGTCGGGAACGGACGGTACAGCCGGAGCTGCACGCAGCCCACCCGCTGACCCTGCGCGGCCAGGTGGTCGATGGCCTGCTTGACGGTCTGGGCGCCCGAACCCATGACCACGATCACCCGGTCGGCCTCGGGGTGGCCGTGGTACTCGACCAGGCCGTAGCGGCGTCCGGTGCGGGCGGCGAACTCGTCCATGGCGGTCTGCACGATGCCCGGAATCGCCAGATAGAAGGGGTTCACGGTCTCGCGGGACTGGAAGTAGGTGTCGGGGTTCTGCGCGGTGCCGCGAATGATGGGGTGCTCCGGCGAGAGGGCGCGGCGCCGGTGGGCGCGTACCAGGTGCTCCTCGACCAGTGCCCGCAGGTCGTCGTCGCTGAGCATCTCCAGGGTGTTCAGCTCGTGGCTGGTGCGAAAGCCGTCGAAGAAGTGCAGAAACGGAATGCGTGAGCGCAACGTCGCCACCTGCGCGATCGCGGCCAGGTCATGGGCCTCCTGCACCGAGGCCGAACTGAGCAGCGCGAAACCGGTCTGCCGCACCGCCATCACGTCCTGGTGATCGCCGAAGATGCTCAGACCCTGAGCGGCCAGCGACCGGGCAGCGACGTGAAGGACCGTCGAGGTCAGTTCGCCGGCGATCTTGTACATGTTCGGGATCATCAGCAGCAGGCCCTGCGACGCCGTGAAGGTGGTGCTCATCGCCCCGCCCTGCAGCGCCCCGTGCAGCGCACCCGCCGCACCGCCCTCGGACTGCATCTCGATCACGGTGGGCACCGTGCCGAAGATGTTCGTGCGGCGCTGGGCCGACCACTCGTCCGCCAGCTCGGCCATCGTCGAACTCGGCGTGATCGGGTAGATGCTGCACAGCTCGTTCAATCGGTAGGCAACCGAGGCCGCGGCCTCGTTGCCGTCGATGATGGCTCTCATGAGTGCTCCGGAATCATCTCGATGGCGTGTACGGGGCACTGCTCGTAGCAGGTCGCACAGCCGGTGCATTTCTCGTAGTCGAAGCGGTAGCGAAAGCCCTTACCGAGCTTGACGATGGCGTCCTCGGGACACGCGCCGAGGCACCCGTCGCACTCGAAGCAGTTGCCGCACGACAAGCACCGCGACGCCTCGACGTGGGCCTGCCCGGTGTCGAGACCGCCGTGGATCTCATCGAAGTCGGTGACCCGGTTGGCCGGGTTCAGCTCGGGCTGGCTGCTGCGGCGGTTGTCGCCGAAGTACCACAGATTGAGCGTGTCGAAGCCGGCGATCTCGTGCTTGGGTGCGGTCACCGGCGGCCGGTTGTCCAGCCACGCGTCGATCATGCGCGCCGCCCGTTTGCCGTGACCGACGCCCACCGTCACGGTGCGCTCGGACGGCACCGCGTCGCCGCCGGCGAAGATGCCGGGCACGTCGGTCATCAAGGTGGTGCGGTCGACCTGCAGCACGTCGCGGTCGAACCGCATGCCGGGGATCGCCTTGAGAAAGTCCGAATCGGTCTCCTGGCCGAGGGCCAGGATCACCGTATCGGCCTGCAGCGTCTCGAACCGGCCGGTGCCCACCGCGCGGCCCTCGTCGTCCAACTCCATGATCTCGACGGTCATGTCGTGGGAATCCAGGGACGAGATGGTGCGCAGCCAGTTCATCTGCACGCCCTCGGCCAGCGCCTCCTCGCGCTCGGACGGGTGCGCGGGCATCTGCTCCTGGGTGCGCCGGTAGACCACGATCGACTCCTCGGCGCCCAGCCGGCGGGCGACGCGGGCGGCGTCCATCGCGGTGTTGCCGCCGCCGTAGACGGCGACCCGGCGTCCGATCGCGGGACGTTCGCCGCTGGCCACGTCGCGCAGAAAACTGACCGCGTCGACGATCCGTGACGCATCGCGGGTCGGAATGTCGACCCGCTTGGACAGGTGCGCTCCGATCGCCACGAACACCGCGTCGAAGCCGCCGTCGGCCTGCTCGGCGAGCAGGTCCGTGACCCGGTGGTCGGTGACGATGCGTACCCCGAGGTCGACGATGCGCGCCACCTCGGCGTCGAGCACGTCGCGGGGCAGCCGGTACTTGGGAATGCCGTAGCGCATCATGCCGCCGGGCTGTGCGGAGGCGTCCCGCACCTCGACGTCGTGGCCGAGCATGGCGAGCTGGTAGGCCGCCGACAGCCCGGACGGTCCGGCACCCACCACCAGCACCCGGCGTCCGGTGGCGGGACGGGTGCGGCGGAACGTCCAGCCCCGCTCGATGGCCAGGTCGCCCAGGTATCGCTCGACGGAATGGATGCTGACCGAGCCGTCGAGTTCGATGCGGTTGCAGGCGGTTTCGCAGGGGTGGTAGCAGACCCGTCCGTGAATGGCGGGGAAGGGATTGTTGCGGGTCAACTCGCGCCAGGCGGCCTCGTCGGAGTTGGCCTTGACCAGGCGCAGCCACTCCTGAATGTTCTCGCCGGCGGGGCAGGCGTTGTTGCAGGGCGGCAGCAGGTCGACGTAGACCGGCATGCGGGTGCGCACGGGCCCGACCCGGGACGCGGTGGCCGCCAGGTCCGGAAGGTGGGTCATGTCCAGACGCAGCGGTTCGGTCATGGCGTCCTCTCGACGACGAGTGCAGAACTCTTCTGAATGTAGCTGCGGGACGCTGCCTGCACAGGTGATCCGGGAAAGCCGTGGTCGAGCCACGTACCCCGTACCGCTGGTCGAGACATCCGTTCCCGGCGAACGCCGGGATCTTCCCGCGCCCTTGCACTCCGTTGGTCGAGCGTGTCGAGCCCTCATGCCCGCGCTCTGTTCGTTGCGTCTGTTGCCGCGGAGTGGGGATGCACCCCGTCCCGCCCCGGCAAGCCTTCTCGGCTCCGCAGGCTCCGCCGAGAAGTTTGCCTACGCCCGACCACACCCTGACGGGGTGCACCCCCACTCCGCTTCGCACCTGCGTTTGGTACCGGGTCGAGCGTTACTCGCTGGTCGAGCCCCGCGGGGTTGACAGCAGTTCATCGTTTGACGAAATACCAAATCCACCGCTCGATTCGTGAATCGGGGCCATTGAATCGTTCAAAGCGTTATCGAGTGGTGGATTTGGTATCGAGGTCTGGCCCGATCGAATAGCAAGCACCGTGAGGGCGGCGCCGTGACGTCGAAAGCTCACACCGGGTGGCGGGAAGCCTCGCGGCTCTCTTGTTGCAACCTGAAACCGGGTGGTCGGAACCCTCGCGGCTCTCGTGTTGCAACCTGACACTCGACGCCTCCCCGCCATCGGAGGATCTCGACACCGCCAGCAAGTCCGATCACCCCGACTGGCCCTTCGAGACCGGCCCGCCGCGACCTCCTGCCTGCCGGGATCTCGACAATCTCGATCCACGGTGGAGGGATGCGCCGGGAGACCTCCCACGTGCCCCGATGTCGACAGGCTCGATCAATCGACAGGCTCGATCAATGGGTTCCCACAACCGGCTCAGCCGTCGGTGCGCACCGCCAGAATCCTGGCGCGCACGTCGTCCAACGTGCCACCGCCGCAGCCGAGGGCGTAGCCGAGCAGAAAGGTGCTGACCGGGGCCATCGGACGGGCGGTGCGGTGCGCGACGCGTCCGGCAAGGCCGAGCACGGCGTCGATGTCGACGACCTCGCGGGGCACCTGCAGGGCGGCACACACGGCATCGACCCAGGGATCGTGCACGCTCAGATCTTCCTTGTCGGGCACCGCTTCTCCTCTCCTACGGCCGACCGATAAATGGCCGGCCGATGCCTCATCGCACCTTGCTCTTCGGCACGCTCCAGGTGTTGCAGGCACCCAGGTTCCTGCCGCTCAGCCCGCGGGCGCCCCAGTATTTCTGTGCCGTGACGGTGCCGTGGCCGTCCGGGTCGCTGGTCTGTGACCAGAGGTCGGCGATGAAGGCTCGATCGGTCGCGGTCAACTCGAAGGTCGGAACCGAGGCGAACACGTAATAGGTCCAGCAGAACACCTGCAGTTCTTCGCGTCGCACGATCACCGACTGGCTCTCGTCGAGCTTGTCGGCCGCCTCGAAGATGCCGGCCATTTCTTGCACGTGATGGCCGTACTCGTGGATCACCGTGTCGGCCACCGACAAACGGGCGTACTGCGAATCCTCGTAGACCTGTTCGGAGAGGTAGATCGTGCGATCGCTCTCGCAGTAGAAGGCGTACGCGTCGGCCTCGCCGCCGCAGGGAGTGTCGACCTGTTTGCCGTAGAAGACGTGGCCAACCGCGATCGGCACGGCGCCGGCCCGCTCGATCAACGGGTCGAAGATGCCGGCCAGGCAGGTGAGCAACTCGCCGACCTGCTTCTTGTACGCCGCCATCGACGATGGTGTGTGCACCGAGGGGCAGCTGCCACTGACGCTCATCGGGTAGATCTTGTTCTCGGTCAGGTCGGGATGCTGCCCAGTCGTCGGAGCGTCGGTGGAGGCCGACGGGGTGGGCGAGGCGGACGAGCCGGGCCGGGTTTCGCCCGTCGGCGACGCCGTGGGGATCGGAAGCAGTTGCAGGCCCGCCAGGGTCACGCCGACCGCGAGCAGCAGCACGACGATGAAGACGACCGGGCTGGGGCCACGAGGCTTCGGCGGTGCCGCCCGCCACGCAGGAGCCGGAGGTTGCCAGGCTGCCGGCTGTGGAACGTAGGACTGCTGCCAGGCGGGCGCCTGCTGGACGTGGGGTGGCGGCGACCCTGCCGGCTGCTGCGTGTGGGACTGCTGCGGCGCCGGCTGTTCGATGGGCCCGAGAGCGGCCGGGTCCGACGCCGCCGGCGGCGTCGTCGTCGTCGCAGGCAACGGCCGCTGCTGGCTGCCGTCCGTCGGCCCGAGGCTCACGGCCTCAACGATATGGCACGCGGTCAATCGCGGTGGTCAGGCGGCGATCGGAGTGGCTGCGATCGGCCGGAGCACCCCGGCGGCCGGGACTCGTCCGCCATCAGGGTGCCCGGCGTCAACCGGGGCGGCGTGAATCAGGGTTGAGCCCAGGGGTGGCCCCGCTTACCCGACCGGCTCGGACTCCTTCGCCTCGTCCGGAATGTTGGCGGTGCTCAGCCGGCGCCGGAACACCCAGTACGACCAGGCCTGGTAGCCGAGCACGATCGGTACGAACACCGCCGCTGCCCAAGTCATGATGGTGAGGGTGTAGGGCGTGGCCGAGGCGGTCACGATGTTCAGCGGACGCTCCGCTGCCGAGTTGTCGAAGCCCAGGTCGGGGTACATGGTCAAGAAGATCCCGATGGCGACCACGACGATCGAGACGGCCGTGCCGACGAAGGCCCAGCCGTCCGCCTCCTGCTTCACCATGAACCAGGCGAACACCAGCCCGGCGGCCGCCACCAGCATCAGGATCCAGCCCGGCAGCCCGGTGCCGTAGGCCAGGTTCGACCACAGCAGCCACACGCCGCCACCACCGATGGCGACCAGGCCGACCTTGAGGGCGAAGGCCTTGGCCCGCTCGTGAATGTCGCCGCGGGTCTTCAGCGCCAGAAAGATCGCGCCGTGAAACAGGAACAGCACCACGAGCACCACGCCGCCGAGCAGGGCGAACGGGCTGAACAGCGACCAGAAGCCGCCGGTGAACACGTGGACGGCCTGGCGTCCTTCGGCGACCTGCACCGGCATGCCCTTGACGAAGTTCGAGAAGCCGACGCCCAGCACCAGCGACACCACGAACGAGCCGATCGCGGCGCCCCAGTCCCAGCGGTTCTTCCACGACTGTTCGGGCCGCTTGGCCCGGTACTCGAAGGCCAGGCCACGCACGATCAGCGCGATCAGAATCAGGAACAGCGGTATGTACAGCCCCGAGAACAACGTGGCGTACCAGCCCGGAAAGGCGGCGAACGTGGCACCGCCCGCGGTCAGCAGCCAGACCTCGTTGCCGTCCCAGACCGGGCCGATGGTGTTGACCAGGACGCGCCGTTCCTTGTCCGTCCTGCCCAGTACGGGAATCAACATGGCCACGCCGTAGTCGAAACCCTCGAGCACCAGAAAGCCGATCCACAACACGGCGATCAGGCAGAACCACAGCAGCTGAAGGGTGGTGGGTTCAACGTTCATACCGATCATCACCCTCTCAGTAGGCGAAGGACAGCACGTCGTGCTCGTCCTGGATCTGTTCGACGGGGCCGACCTGCGGCAACCCGAGCCGGATGTATTTGAGCAGCAGCCCGACCTCGACCACGGCCAGGGCACCGTAGACCAGGGTGTAGCCGATCAGGCTGATCCACAGTTCGAGAACGGTCACACCGGGCGAGATTCCGGCTTCGGTGGGCAGCACGCCCGACACGATCCACGGTTGGCGGCCCATCTCGGTGAAGATCCAGCCGAACGAGTTGGCGAACAGCGGGCCGAGCGGCATCAGCACCATCAGCAACGTCCACCACGGGGCGCGGGGCGGTAACCCGCCCTTGCGCAGGTACCACAGCATCAGCAGGGCGACCGCGATGGCGGCCATGCCGAGGCCGATCATCAGCCGGAAGCTCCAGTAGGTGACCGGAATGATCGGCGTGTGGGTTTCGACCCCCCAGGCGCGCATGTGGTCGGCGTAGGCCTGCTGCAGCTTGTTGGACGGGTCCACCAACTGACCCTCGGCATAGGCCGCCTTGAGTTCGTTGATGCCCTGCACGCGTCCGTCCCAAGTGCCGGTGGCCAGGAACGACAGCAGGTTCGGTATCTCGACCTGCACAATCGGGCGCGAACCGTCCAGGGTGCCGATGGTGAAGACCGAGAACGGGGCGCCGCTGCCGTCGCCGCCGGCGCTCTCCCACAGCGCCTCCGCGGCGGCCATCTTCATCGGCTGCACCTGCGTCATGATCTTGCCGGCCTCATCGCCGGTGATCAGCAACCCGACGCCGGCGACGATCATGGCGATCGCGGCGAAGGTGGCGGCGAAGCGGTGTGCGGCCACGCTGTTGTCGGTCGTGGTGACACCGGACGCATCCGCGTAGTCGGTGTCGCCGGACACATCGTCGGCGTCCTTGGACGGTGCCCCGGCCGCGTCGTCCGAAACGCCGGCGCGGTTCAGCTTCGACAGGTGCCAGCCGGAGACGGCAGCCACCAGGGCGGCGGCGGTCAGCCAGGACGCCATCAGCGTGTGCGGCAGCGACCACAGCAGCACCGGGTTGGTCAGCACGGCGCCGAAGTCGGTCATCTCGGCGCGATCGGTCAGGGGGTTGTAGGTGGCACCCTGCGGGTTCTGCATGAACGAGTTGGCCGCAAGGATGAAGATGGCGCTCAGGTTGGTGCCGATCGCTGCGAGCCAGATGCACATCAGGTGCAGACGCTTGGGCAGCCGATCCCAGCCGAAGATCCACAGGCCGAGAAACGTCGACTCCAGAAAGAACGCGAGCAGGGCCTCGAAGGCCAGGGGAGCGCCGAAGATGTCGCCGACGAATCGTGAGTATTCGCTCCAGTTCATGCCGAACTGGAACTCCTGCACGATGCCGGTGACGACACCCATGGCGAAGTTGATGAGAAAGAGCTTGCCGTAGAACTTCGTCAACCGAAGGTACTTGTCATCGCGCGTGCGGTACCAGAGCGTCTGGAAGATCGCGACGATGAACGAGAGGGCGAGGGTGACCGGAACGAAGAACCAGTGATAAACGGTGGTGATGCCGAACTGCCACCGTGCGAGTGTGACCTGATCCATGGCGGCAATGTACTACCGGCTGTCGTAGATGGGCAATGAGGCTTAGGCTGGCCCCATGCCCGTGTTCGGCGACTTGGAACAAGCAGTCATGGAGGTGTTGTGGGCGAGTCCCGCGGCGATGTCCGTGCGCGACGTTCACGCTGCCCTCAGCCGCGATCGCGAGCTCGCCTACACCACGGTGATGACCGTGATGGACCGGCTGGCCAAGAAGAGCCAGCTGAAACGTGAGTTGGACGGCCGGGCGTGGCAGTACCGTCCGACCTATTCGTGGGCGCAGCTGGCGAGCAACGAGATCATCGCGCTGCTCGAGACCGGTCCTGTCGAGCAGCGGCTAGGAGTGCTGGACGACGTCCGTTCCCGGGTCGACTGAGGAACCACCGATCAATCGCCGCTCGACCCTGTCGAGACCCTCGTGAGCGGGCGTTGAGACAGCGCAACAACGGATCCCTGCGTTGATCAGCGCCTCCCCAACGGACTGTCAGGTGGGTTCTCCCGGTGCGGGCCGATCAATCGGGATCGTCGCTTGACCGTCAAGCCTCGGCTCGCGTGGTCTGCGCACGTGCGACCAGCGGTGGCTCAGAGTCTCGCCTGGTCCGGCCTCTTCCGCGACCATGGGCGGTCTGGCGCTCCGCACCCAATAGGCTGCTTGCGCACCACGTGCGACGGCGCGCGATCGGGGCGGTTTCGTCCGAGCAGTCAGGAGGTTCGACCATGAAGATGGGCTTTCGTTGGTACGGCGAGGGCAACGACACCGTGTCGTTGGACGACATCCGGCAGATTCCCGGCGTCGAGACCGTGGTGTGGAGCCTGCACCACAAGCAGGCCGGCGACGTGTGGCACGAGGCCGAGATCGCCGCCGAGCTGGCGAAGATCGCCGCGATCTCGGACGCGGCCGCCGCCCGCGGGGTGACCAAGCGGCTGGACGGCGACGTGGTCGAGTCGGTCAACGTGCACGAGTCGATCAAGCTCGGACGCACCGTGTTCGGGCTGAGTCGCGACGAGGCGATCGCCAACTACATCACCACGATCGAACGCCTCGGCCGGGCCGGGGTGAAGGTGATCTGCTACAACTTCATGCCGGTGTTCGACTGGCTGCGCACCGATCTGTGGCATCCGCTGCCGGACGGTTCGACAGCGCTGTACTTCGAGAAGGCCGTGGTCGACCAGTTGACGCCCGAGAAGCTGATCGCCGACATGGAAGCCAACTCCGGCGGGCTCACCCTGCCCGGCTGGGAGCCGGAGCGGCTGGCCGGTTTCAGCGAACTCAACGCCGCCTACGAGGGCGTCACCCACGAAGACATGTACCGCACCTACCAGTACTTCCTGGACGCGGTGATCCCCACCTGCGAGCAGTACGACGTGAAGTTGGGGGTGCACCCGGACGATCCGCCGTTCGACCTGTTCGGTTGGCCGCGGGTGGTGTCGACGATGGAGGATCTGGGTCGGGTGTTGTCGCTGAACGAGAGCCCGTACAACGGGTTGACGCTGTGCCTGGGGTCGTTCTCGGCCAACGCCACGCAGGCGCCCCGGGCGGTCGAGGCGGTGCAGACGTACCTGCCGCGCATCCACTTCTCGCACGTCCGCAACGTCAAGCACTACCCGAACGGTGACTTCAGCGAGGTGGCGCACCGGGCCTGCGAGGGCGACGTCGACACCGTCGGGGTGATGCGGGCGTACGCCGAGGCGGACTTCACCGGCTACATACGTCCCGATCACGGCCGCCACCTGTGGACGGAGAACACCACCAACAAACCCCGTCCGGGCTACGGGTTGTACGACCGCGCGCTGGGCATTCAGTACCTGTTCGGGGTCTGGGACGCGGTGCGCTCCGGCCGCTGACCCAGCCCGATTCTGCTGTGGGTGGAGCCCGCTCGTCGTCCCGGGGGATGTGGGTGGAGCCCGCTGGTCGTCCCGGGGGATGTGGGTGGAGCCCGCTGGTCGTCCCGGGGGATGTGGGTGGAGCCCGCCCGTCATCCCGGCGGATGCCGGGATCTCGTGACTTTCGTGCCGTGGTCGATTCTGCCGTGGGTCGCGCCCGCCCGTCATCCCGGCGGATGCCGGGGTCTCGGTGGTGACGCTCGCAGTGGACGTGATCGCATCGCGCCAGGTTCGTGCAGAACTGCACCACATTTCGTCCCGGATCGCGCTGGCCAGGCGAAGGCCTCCACGAATCTGATGCAGTTCTGCAGCGACCAGGGGCAGTAATCGGGCGACCCTGTTCGCCGGGCGTCGGGAATGCGGGCCGAGGGCCGGCGGTTAGCCCGAAGGTGAGCGACGTTCCGCTGTCCATTCTCGATCTGGCCCAGGTGCTGCCCGGCGAATCCGTCGCGGACGGGCTTGCCGCCACCGTTTCTCTCGCCCAGCGGGCCGAGACCTGGGGCTACCGCCGCATCTGGTACGCCGAGCATCACAACATGCCGACCATCGCGTCGTCGGCCACGGCGGTGCTGATCGCGCACGTCGCGGCCCACACCTCCACGATTCGGCTCGGGGCCGGCGGGGTGATGCTGCCCAACCACGCCCCGCTGGTGATCGCCGAGCAGTTCGGCACGCTCGCCGAACTGCACCCGGGCCGGATCGATCTCGGCCTGGGCCGGGCGCCGGGCACCGACCAGGTGACGGTGCGGGCTCTGCGCCGCGATCCGGCCGCTGCCGACACCTTTCCGCGCGACGTCCAGGAGTTGCAGGGATTCTTGGACGAGTCGCTGGTGCCCGGGGTGAGCGCCACCCCCGGTGCCGGCACGCGGGTACCGCTCTACATTCTCGGGTCTTCCTTGTTCGGCGCCCAGCTGGCCGCAGCCCTCGGGTTGCCCTACGCGTTCGCGTCGCATTTCGCGCCCGATGCACTGGAGGCAGCCGTCGCCACCTACCGGCGCGACTTCCGTCCGTCGGCGCAGTTGGCACAGCCCTACGTGATCGCCGGTGCGGGGGTGATCGCCGCCGACACCGAGGCCGAAGCGCGTGGGCTCTTCGAGTTGACCCGGCGGGCGCGCGTCCGCATGTTCCTGGGTCGGGGGAGGACGCTCACCGATGACGACGTCGAACTGCTGCTTGACGGGCCGGGCGGTGTCCAGGTGGACCACATGCTGCAGTACACCGGCGTCGGCACCCGCGACCAGGTGCGGCAGTGGTTGACCGGCTTCGCCGCCCATGCCGACGCGGACGAGCTGATCCTGGTGTCGTCTGCGATCGAGCGACCGGCGGCACTTCGCTCCCTCGAACTGGTCGCACCGGACCGCCACTAGCGGCTTTTGGTGGCCGGCAGGCCGTAGAGACCGGCTGACCCGCACAGCGCGGGCGGCCGTCGAGCAGCCTGCCGGAATGTCGACCAACAACCGCCCACGGCGCATCGGCCGGCGCGAAGCGTGCGAGGTTGCGGCGTCAGGCGCCCGGGAGTGAGGCCGGGTAGACGGGTTGCCACATCGCGGTCTGGACGGCCTGAACGAGATCGTCGTGCTGGACCGTGGCAACGCCGTCGGCGGCTGCCGCCTTGGCCACAGCGATGGCGACAGTCGCGGATGAGGCCCTCAGGTTTGCCACGTCCGGCAGCAGCGAGGCTCCCCGTTCGGAGACGTCGACCTGTCCGGCGACCGCCTCCGCGGCGGCGAGGAGCATGCCGTCGGTGACCCGTGCGGCCCCGCAAACGATCGTTCCCAATCCGAGTCCCGGATACAGCAGCGCGTTGTTGCCCTGCCCGATCTGGTATCGGACGCCGTCGTACTCCACCGGAGCGATGGGAATTCCCGTCGCCATCAACGCCTGGCCCTTCGACCACGGGATCGCGTCCTGCGGCATCACCTCGATCCTGCTGGTCGGGTTCGACAGCGGCAACAGGATGGGACGCTCGACACCCGCGCTGAGTGCTTCGATCACGTCTCGGGTGAACGCGCCGTGCGCGGTCGAGGTGCCGATCAGGATGGTGGGCTTCACCTGCTGCACGACGGTCAGCAGATCGATCGGGTGCCCACCCCATTCGCTCACCTCTGCGGCCGGGCGTGCGTAAGGCTGTTGATAGTCGGGGAGGTTCTGCATGTCATCGGTGACGAGGCCCTGCTTGTCGATCAACCACACCCGGCTTCGGGCATCCTTCTCGCTGAGGCCGCCGCGCTGCATCGCGGCCGAGATCTGGTCGGCCATGCCGGTACCCGCCGTGCCGGCACCGAAGACGACCAGGCGCTGGTCGGCGAAGGTCTGCTTGGTGACCTTCAAGCCCGAGATCACCGCCGCCATCACGATCGCACCGGTGCCCTGCATGTCATCGTTGAAGATGCGGTAATCGTCGGCGTTGTCGATGAGGATGCGGCGGGCATTGGAGGGGCCGAAATCCTCGAAGTGCAGCAACGCGTTGGGAAACAGCTTCTTCGCCGTCTGCAGATACGCGGCGATGAAGGCGTCATACCTTTCACCGCGGATGCGGCTGTGCCGATTGCCGAGATAGGCCGGGTCGTTCAGGAGCGATTCGTTGTCCGTGCCGACATCCAGGTTCACCGCAATCACCCGGGACGGGTCGATGCCCGCGGCTGCAGTGTAGATCGCCAGCTTTCCCACGGCGATGTCGGTGCCGTTGACACCCCAGTCACCGATCCCAAGGATCTCCTCCGCATCGGAAACGACGATCAGATCGACATCCACTTGACCCAGCCCGAGGGTCGCGAAGGACGCTTCGATGTCGTCGACATGATCGATCGACAAGTACACGGCCCGGGACTGCCGGTAATCCTTCGACCACTGCTCGATCGCGTCCCCGATGGTCGGGTCGTACACGACCGGCAGCAGGTCGGCGAGATGATCGGCGATGACCCGGAAATACAACACCTCGTTACGTTCATGGAGTTGGTCGAGGTAGATGTATTTCGCCAGATCGGTGGGTTGCTTCTGCAACTGTGCGTAGGTGCGTGTCGCTTGCTGATCCAGCGTCTCAACCGCAGCCGGTAAGCGCCCCTTCAGGCCAAGTTTCACCCGCTCCGCCGCCGTGAACGCCGTGTCCCGATTCACCGCCCCGTCACGAAGAATCGTGTTCGCTCTATCCATCAGTTCGCGCTCCCATCAGCGGCGTCCACCCGGCGGGGACGCCTCAATGACCATGCTATGGGTGGGACTGCGTTGCGAATAGACGCGCATGACCCGTACCGGTGTTGCGCAATACCGCTTGCGAAGGTGTGCAACGCTCACGACCTCGTCCGAACCGAGGCCGAGGCGCGGCGCCTGTTCAAGTAGACCCGGCGGGCGCGCGTCCGCATGTTCCTGGTTGGGGGGAGGACGCTCACCGATGACGACGTCGAACTGCTGCTCCACCGACCGTGCGGCCCTAGCCTCGGGCTTTCATGAGGGTGGGGTTTGGCTCGGGGGTTTGAACAGCGAAAGTGCTTCCGGCTTGGGAGAATGTGATTGCGAAGTCCCAGTCAACCAAGCGCAAGGAAGCACTTTCAACGTGAAGACTACCGCCGTGTATCCCCAACCGAGCCACGACGCTGGGGGAACCCGGGTGGTGGGCCAGGCCGGCGGCATGCTGCTCACGAAGACGGCGGTGGTGACCGGTCTCACTGTGGGTTTGTCGAGGGCGTTGGCGCGGTGGCGTAAACCGTTCGCGACCCATGATCCGGGCAAGATCGTGTCCGATCTGGCGATCAGTCTCGCGTTGGGTGGTGACTGCTTGGCCGATGCCGCCCTGCTGCGCTCGGAGCCTGCCGTGTTCGGCCCGGTGGCGTCCGACCCGACCATTTTCCCGGCTGGTCAGCCTGCTGGCAGGTGAGGCTCCGGCGGTGTTGAGGGCCATCAACACGGCCCGCGCCGATGCCCGCGCCCGCGCCTGGCAGCTTGCTGGCACTCATGCCCCCAGCGACGGCGTGACCGTTCGGCAGCCGCTGGCGATCGACGTGGATGCCACTTTGGTGACCGCACACTCGGACAAGGAGAACGCCAAGCCGACCTTCAAGAAGGGCTACGGGTGCCACCCGCTGTGTGTCTTCGTCGACCATGGCCAGGTAGGCACCGGGGAACCGTTGGCGATCCTGCTTCGACCGGGCAACGCCGGCTCGAACACGGCCGCCGACCACATCACCGTGCTGCGGGAAGCGTTCAACCAACTGCCCGAGGTGCCCGACTCTCGACCCGGGAAACGGCTGCTGGTCAGGGTTGATGGTGCCGGACACAGCCACAAGTTGGTGGAATGGCTGACCGGCCAGCGAGTCCAGTACTCGGTCGGGTTCACCCTGCCCGGCGACGCCGCGACATTGATCGAGAAGATCCCCGCCACGGTGTGGACCCCGGCCTATGACGCCGACAGGATGCCCCGCCACGGCGCCTGGGTCGCCGAACTCACCGGCCTGCTCAACCTCACCGGCTGGCCGGCCGGCATGCGGGTCATCATCCGCAAAGAACGGCCCCACCCCGGCGCCCAACTGACCATCACCGACGTCGACGGGCACCGGATCACCGCGTTCGCCACCAACCCGCACCGGCCAACTCGCCGACCTCGAACTCCGGCACCGCCGACGAGCCCGCTGCGAGGACCGGATCCGGCTCGCCAAGGACACCGGGCTGACCAACCTGCCCCTGCACGGCTTCACCCAGAACCAGCTCTGGTGCGCCATCGTCGCCCTCGCCGCCGAGCTGACCGCCTGGATGCAACTCCTCGCCTTCACCGACACCGACGCCCGCCGCTGGGAACCCAAACGGCTCCGCTACCGACTCTACACCATCCCCACAGCCCTCGCCCGCGGCGGACGCCAACAGCGGCTCCGCTACGCCGGCCACCACCCCTGGGTCACCCTCCTCATCGGCGCCCTCACCGCCCTGACCATCCTGGACAGCACCTGACCGAGCCCCCGACCCTGACCCGACAAGCCGAAACACCCACGGGACCCCTGGAAACCCGAGCCCACCGGAGCACATCCGGAAAACCGTCACACCCACCCGGCACAATCAGACCCAGACGATGATCCTCAAACCGTCACAACAACCCAACCCAGCCAGATGAAAGATCGAGGCTAGGTCGACCACATGCTTGCATTACGCCGGCGTCGGCACGGCCGGGCAGGTGCGCGGATGGCTGGACAGCGTCGCCAAACACGCTGCCTCGGACGAGCTGATCCTGGTGTCGTCGGCCGTGGACCGTGTTCGTCATCCCGGGCTGCCCCTGGATCTCGACGCGCGCAGAGCTCCCGGCGTGCGCCGGGATGACGGGGGTTGCGGCGTCTTCGTCATCCCGGGCTTGTCCCGGGATCTCGAACGCACGGAGAGCTCCCGGCGTGCGCCGGGATGACGGGAGGTCACGACGTTCGGCGCCACCCGGCAACACCACGGCTGGCCCGCCTGCTGCTACGCCGCCAGGGCGGCGGCGATCGACTCGCGCCTGTGAAGAAAGCCGGCCAAGGCCCGCTCAGTCGCCTCGGGTTCCCCGCCGGCGGCCAGGTTGATCATGCCCTGATCGCCCCGCCGGACGGCCTCGCGGATGCCGTCGATCGCCAGCTGCACCCTGGGCTCGACCGCATCCAGAACGGTGACCGGGTCGGTGCCGTAGGCGTCGGCGAAGATCCGCAGCTGGTCCGCGGCCTCAGCGACTGGAATCGGTCGGAACAGTGGGATCGCGGTCCATGCGGTGTGCCCCAGATCGTGGACCGGTGTAGAGGGCCCGGCCAGATCCCAGTCGAAGACGCCCGACACCTCATCGCCGCTGAACGCCACGTTGTAGGGCGCGGCGTCGTTGTGGGTGATCAGGCTGGGGTGCTCGACGCCGAAGAACCGCCACGGTCCAGGGTGCTCGAATCCCGCGCAGGCGTCGTGCAAACCCCGTAGCCAGCGGCCCAGTGATGCCAGCCGGGCCGGGCTCAGTCGCTCGGTGTCCACGTCGATCACCTCGCCGGGCAGGTAGTCGAGCACCTCGCGTCCGCGCGCGTCGAAGCCGTGTACCCGCGGCACGCCAGCAAGGCCGGACGAGGCCAGGTGGGCCAGCACCGCATGCACCGACGGCGTCCAGGCACCGACCGGACGCCGCACCGTCGACCCGATCCGCACCGCGCCTCCGACGTTCCCGCCGGGCAGACGCTCGCCGTCCAGCAGCATCGCGCGCAGATCCGGCAGAAACGGACGGTCGGGCGTCAGCCAGTCCACCTCGTCGAGTTGTTCGGGCGTCAGCCAGCGCAGCGCGTCGTGCTCGCCGCCGGACGGCTCGCCCTCGATCAGCCGGCACAGCGCCACCCGAAGCTCGAACGCGCGCCCGTCGGCGATCCACGACGAGACGCCCGGCAGCCATGACTCCACCCCCACCGCGCAGCCCAGTTCTTCGGCGATTTCCCTGGTCAGGGCCGCTTCGGGCGTCTCGCCCGCATGGATCTTGCCGCCCGGAAACTCCCAGCCCCCCGCGGCCGGGGCCGGGTAGCTGCGCTGCGCGGCGAGCACGGTGCCGTGCCGGACGACCGCGGCCCCGACCACCAGCGTCGTCTCGGGCGCGGTGATAGCGGGTGGGTTTTGGCACCGACTGCTGTACCAAAACCCACCCACTGATGCATCACCCGATCCGGAGGCGGTCGGCACCCCGAACGGATCGCTCACGCGGCGGTGTCTTCGCTCTCGTCCAGCCCGCCGGCGAACTGCGAACGGTACAGCCGCTGGTACGCCCCGCCGGCGGCCAGCAACGCGTCATGCGAACCCTGCTCGACGATCGCCCCGTCCTCCATCACCAGGATCGTGTCGGCGTCGCGGATCGTGGACAGCCGGTGCGCGATCACGAACGAGGTCCGGCCGCCGCGCAGCGCCTGCATGGCCCGCTGGACCAGCAGTTCGGTGCGGGTGTCGACCGAGCTGGTGGCCTCGTCCAGAATCAGGATCGCCGGGTCGGAGAGAAACGCCCGCGCGATCGTGACCAGCTGTTTCTCGCCGGCCGACACGTTCGAGCCGTCGTCCTCGATCACCGTGTCGTAGCCGTCCGGCAGTGAGTGCACGAAGCGGTCCACATAGGTCGCCTCGGCGGCCGCGCGGATCTCGGCCTCCGTGGCACTGGGACGTCCGTAGGCGATGTTGTCGCGGATCGTGCCGCCGAACAGCCACGCGTCCTGCAGCACCATGCCGATGTTCTCGCGCAGTTCGCGCCTTGGCACCTCAGCGATGTCGACACCGTCGATCGTGATGCGTCCGGAATCGACCTCGTAGAAGCGCATGATCAGGTTCACCAGGGTGGTCTTGCCGGCCCCGGTCGGCCCGACGATCGCCACCGTCGAACCCGGCTCGGCGACCAGCGACAGGTCCGTGATCAGCGGCTTGGCGGGGTCGTAGCTGAACGACACGTGATCGAACACGACCCGGCCCTCCAGCGGCTTCGGCAGGTGTTGGTTGCCGTCGATCGACTGCTCGGTGGCGTCCAGCACCTCGAAGACCCGTTCGGCCGAGGCGACCCCAGACTGCAGCAGGTTGGTCATCGACGCCAGCTGGGTGATCGGCTGGGTGAACATGCGGGCGTACTGAATGAACGCCTGCACCACGCCCAGGGTCAGGGTGCCGGCGGCCACCCAGATGCTGCCGATCACCGCGATGGCCACGTAGCTCAGGTTTCCGATGAAGAACACGCAGGGCATGATGATGCCGCTGATGAACTGGGCCTTGAACGACGAGTCGTAGAGCGAGTGGTTCTGCTCGGCGAAGCGCGCGGCGACCTCGCGCTGCCGGCCGAACACCTTCACCAGCGAGTGCCCGGTGAACGCCTCTTCGACCTCTGCGTTCAGCTTGCCGGTCGAGCGCCACATGTCGGCGAACCGGCTCTGCGAACGCTTCATCACCTGCGCGGTGACCAGCACGGTCAGCGGCACCGACACCAGCACCACCAGCGCCAGGGGCGGCGACAGCCAGAACATCAGCGCGAGCACACCGATCACGGTGAAGATGTTGTTCAGCATTTGCGCCAGGGTCTGCTGCAGCGACTGGGCGATGTTGTCGATGTCGTTGGTCACCCGGCTCAGCAGCTCGCCGCGGGGCTGGCCGTCGAAGTAGGTGATCGGCAGCCGGTGCAGTTTGGTGGCCACCTGCTCGCGCATGCGGTAGACGGTGCGCTGCACGATGTCGTTGATCAGAAAGCTGGCGAACCACAGCACCAGGCCGGCGATCACGTAGACGGCCAGGGCCTGCCAGATCACCGTCGCCAGGGCGCCGAAGTCGATGCCGGTGCCCTTGGTGGCGCCGTCGAAGATCAGGTTGGTGCCCTGGGCCAGGATCACCGGACCCAACGCGTTGCCCAGCGTGGCGAGGGCCGAGATCACGATCACCACCATGATCAGGTTGCGTTCGGGACGCATCAGGCCCAGCAGTCGTTGAGCGGACGGGCCGAAGCTGACCGCCTTCTCGGACGAGCCCATGCCCTGCATCGGCCCGTGACCCATGCCGCGGCGCTGGTGCTCGGCATGCTCGGGACGGGCGTTGGCCTTGGGTGTGGTGTCGGACGCGCCGGCGGGTGTGTTGCCTGAGGTGCCGGGGACGAGGCCGGCACCGACGGTGCCGCTGGCGTCCGATGCGTTCTCAGGTGCGCGGGGTGACTGGCTCATGCTGCTGCCTCCTCGGCCTTGAACTGGGACGCCACGATCTCGGCGTAGGTGGGGCAGGTATCGAGCAACTGCTCGTGGGTGCCCACCCCGTCGATGCGCCCGCCGTCGAGCACGACGATGGTTTCCGCGTCGCGGATGGTCGAGACCCGCTGGGCGACGATCAGTACCCCGGCTCCGGCGGTCTCACGATCCAGGGCTGCCCGCAGCCTGGCGTCGGTGACCACGTCCAGGGCCGAGAACGAGTCGTCGAAGATGTAGATGTCGGGCTTTCTGACCAGGGCACGCGCGATCGAGAGCCGTTGTCGCTGACCGCCGGACACGTTGGTGCCGCCCTGAGCGATGGGCGCCTCCAACTGCCCCGGCATCGCCCGGACGAAGTCGTCGGCCTGCGCCGTGCGCAGCGCGGCCCACAGCTCGTCGTCGGTGGCGTCCGGATTGCCGTAGCGCAGGTTGGACGCCACGGTGCCGGTGAACAGGTACGGCTTCTGCGGCACCAACCCGATCCGCGACCAGAGCAGGTCGGGCTCGAGGTCGCGGACGTCCACGCCGTCGACCAGCACGCGTCCGCCGGTGGCGTCGAACAGGCGCGGGATCAGGCTGATCAGCGTGGTCTTCCCGGCGCCGGTGGAACCGATCACGGCGGTGGTCTGGCCGGGCTTGACCTCGAGGTTGATGCCGCACAGCACCGGCTGCTGCGCGCCCGGGTAGCGGAACTCGACGTTCTGCAGCTCGACGTGGCCCCGCTGGGTGACCGCACGGACGGGATTCGATGAGGTGACGACGCTGGACTCGGTGTCGAGCACCTCGGCGATCCGGCCGGCGCTGACGGCGGCGCGGGGCGCGATCATCAGCATCATCGTTGCCATCATCACGCTCATCAGAATGGTGGTCAGGTACTGGATGAAGGCGAGCAGCTGCCCGGTTTCCATCGCGCCGCCGGCCACCTGGAAGGCGCCGAACCAGGTCACCCCGATGGTCGAGACGTTCATCACGAAGAACACGGTCGGGAACAGCGTCATCATGCGCCGGCCGACCCGGGTGGCGGTCTCGGTCAGTTCGGCGTTGGCCACTGCGAACCGGTCGTTCTCACGCTGTTCGGCGGTGAAGGCCCGGATCACCCGCAGGCCCGAGATCTGCTCGCGCAGCACCCGGTTGATGGTGTCGATGCGGATCTGCTGGGTGGCGAACAGCGGCATCATCTGACTGATGATCAGGCCGATCACGGCAGCGAGAATGACGACGGCGACGGCGATCGTCCAGGTCAGTCCGGGATCTTCGCGAAACGCCATGATGATGCCGCCGACCATCATGATCGGGGCGGCGATGATCATGAACGACGTCATCATCACCAGTTGCTGCACCTGCTGGACGTCGTTGGTGGTGCGGGTGATCAGGCTGGGGGCGCCGAACTTGGCCACCTCGCGGGCGGAGAAGTCGAGGGTGCGGTCGAAGATGGCGGCGCGCAGGTCGCGTCCGAAGGCCATGGCCGAGCGGGCCCCGAACCAGACGGCGGCGATCTGGGCGGCCATCTGCACCACGGTGATGCCGAGCATCAGCGCGCCGACGTTGAGGATCAGCCCGGTGTTGCCGGTGGCGATGCCCTGGTCGACGATGCGGGCGTTCAACGTGGGTAGATAGAGGGCCGCGGCGTTGGCGATGAGTTGCAGCAGCAACACCATGGCGAGCTGGCCGCTGTAGGGCTTCAGGTACTCGCGCAGAATGCGGATCAGCATGGGGCGTCCTTGGTGGTGGGTTCGGCGGCGATTCCGTGCAGGATCAGGCGAGCGACCTGGCGCGGATCGGTGGTGTGGGGATCGTCCGAGAACGGCATGCTCGAGGCGAAGGACATGGCGGTGATGGACCAGCAGGCGGTTGGTGAGCCTACTCGCAACTGGTCGTCGAAACGAGAGAGCGTCGCGCTCAGGGCCTCGTTCACCACCTGGTGATAATGGCGGTGCGGCGGCTTGCGGGGCGGGCCGGTGCGGTCGCTGGGGTAGAGCGCCGTCATCAGTGAACGCACCTGGCGGGTGCGGGTCTGCAACACCGAGATCGCCCAGGTGACGGTGTCTTCGAGATCGAGGTCGTGCGGGATCGTCCGCAGCGCCTCGATCAGCGGCTCGGGTGACAGGCAGTCGTCCACCACCGCCTCGATCAGGGCCTGCTTGGTGCCGAAGGCGCGAAAGATGGTGCCCTCGGCCACGTCGGCGCATGCGGCGATCATGCGGGTGCTGACGCTCGGCCCGTGTTCGAGCAACAATGGCCGGGTCGCCTCGATCAGCGCGCGGCGCCGCTCGTCGGGCGTCATGGGATTTGCTCGTGCCACCCGCACAGTGTAGTGAGTGAGTGCTCACTCATTCAAGTGGACGTCGCGACCTTCTGCCCGCGTCCTGAACCCGGATCCACCGATCTGCCCCTGCTGCGCGATCCCATCCGGGCACCCTGGCTGCGCCGGTCGCTCACCGCAGACCCCCGCCGGCGGTGCATCAAGCGGTTTGACTCGGTCGCCGGCGTGCCGCACCCTGGAGCCATGTGGAACTGACCTCTCGCCCTGCTTCATCCAGCGATCGAGGTTCTCGTCATGTCCGCATCCCTGTTTCTTTCCGGCGTCGCCGCTTCGTTCGGCGCTCGTCCGTTGTTCGCCGGGCTCGACCTGGTGCTGGCACCCGGTGACGTCACCGCTCTGGTCGGCCCCAACGGTGCCGGCAAGACCACCCTGCTGCGCATCGTGGCCGGCGAGCACGCGCCGGACGCCGGCACGGTTCGGTTCGCCCCACCGGACGCCACGCTCGGCTACCTGCCGCAGTCGCCGCCGTCCGCGACGGAGTCGATTCTCGACTACGCGGCAGACCGAACGGGGGTGGCCGCGGCGCAGTTGCAGTTCGAGTCCGCGGCCGCGGCGCTGTCGTCGGGGGATCCCGAGGTGGCCGACCGGTACGATCGGGCATTGGCAGGCTGGCTCGCCCTCGGCGGCGCCGACCTGGACGTGCGGCTGGCCGAGGTGGTCGCCGGGCTCGGGCTGCGCGTGGCCCTGGACCGTCCGCTCGGGTCATTGTCCGGCGGGCAGGCTGCCCGTGCCGCGCTGGCGTCCATTCTGATCAGCCGCTACGACGTGCTGCTACTGGATGAGCCGACCAACAACCTCGACGCCGACGGGTTGGCGGCGCTGACCGACTTCGTGCAGGGGCTGCGCTCGCCGGTGCTGATCGCGTCGCACGACCGGGCGTTTCTGGACGCGGTGGCAACCGGGGTGCTCGAACTCGACGCGGCGCAGCAGCAGGTGAACCAGTACGCCGGCGGCTGGAGCGACTACCGCGCGGCGAAGTCGCTGACCCGGCAGCAGGCCGAGCAGGCGTATGCCGACTACGCGCAGGAGCGTACGGCGCTGGTCGAACAGGCGCGGCGCAAGACCGAATGGGCCGGCAAGGGCCGGGCCAGGGCTGCCGCGCTGGGACCGGGCATGAAGCTCGAGAAGAAGTTCCGCGAGGACAAGGCGCGCCGCATGGACCAGCGGGCGGCGCGCGTCCGTGACGCCGTGGAGCGCCTCGACGAGGTGGAGCAGCCGCGCAAGGAGTGGGAGTTGCGCTTCGCGATCACGCCGGCGCCGGCCTCCGCAGAGGTGGTGCTGACCCTCGATCGGGTGGTGGTCCGCAACGGTGACTTCGTCGTGGGCCCGATCACCGCGCAGGTGGTGCGCGGCGAACGGGTGGCACTGGTCGGGCCGAACGGCTCGGGCAAGACCACGCTGCTGCAGGCGGTGCTGGGGCGACGTCAGGCGACATCGGGACGAGTCGGCTGGGGTGCGCGGGTCGAGCTCGGTGTGCTCGATCAGGCCCGGGGCGAGATCGCGGGGGAGCGTCCGCTGCTCGAGGTGGTGGCCCGCCGGCTCGGCGAGTCGGACGCCGCCGTCGTGCGCACGCTGCTGGCCAAGTTCGGGCTCGGGCCCGACCACGTCGGCCGGTCCTGCGACAGCCTCTCGCTGGGCGAACGCACCCGGGCGGCGCTGGCGGTGCTGCAGGGCCGGGCCGTCAACGTGCTGGTGCTCGACGAGCCCACCAACCACCTGGACGCCGCCGCGATCGAGCAGTTGCAGCACGCGTTGGTGGCCTTCGAGGGCACGGTGCTGATCGTGACCCACGACCGGGCGTTGATGGACGCGCTGGCGCCGGTGACGATCGTGCCGGTCAATGGCCGGACATAGTCGGCGCTGAACGAGGGCGCAAGGACGATGTGAGTCCGGGTACCGCAGACACGGCCCAAACTCACAGCATCATTTCGGACGTGTCACAGTCAGGCGGTGACCACGTCCAGGGTCACCTCGATGTTGCCCCTGGTGGCGTTGGAGTAGGGGCACACCGCGTGCGCCTGCTCGGCGAGCTGTTCGGCGCTCTGCTGGTCGACCCCGCCGACCTCGATCACGAGAGTGACCGCCAACACAAAGCCGGTGTCTTCGGGGTGACGGCCCATGCCCACCTCGGCGGTCACCGCCGCGTCCGTGATCGGCACGTGTGCATTGCCGGCCATGCGCTTCAGCGCATTGAGAAAGCAGGCGGAGTAACCCGCGGCGAACAGCTGTTCGGGATTGGTCTTGCCGCCGGTGCCACCGAGTTCGGTGGGGGTGGCGAGGTCCGCCTCCAGGATCCCGTCCGATGATCGGACGTGCCCGTTGCGGCCCTCCCCGGTGGCGGTGGCGACGGCGGTGTACAGAATCTTCACGGGGCTACCTCCAGCGTGCGGTTACTGATGCAGCCTAGGCGACCGGTCCCGGGCCGTGGCAGGAGTGCTGCAGCGCCGCCGATACAATCGGCCGGTGACCACGCCGAGCGATGAATCGTCCCTGCCCGAGCAGCTGCAGGTGCGGCGCGACAAGCGTGCCCGACTGCTCGAGGCGGGCACCGATCCGTACCCGATCAGCGTCGGACGCACCCACTCGGCCGCCCAGGTGCACGCCCAGTGGGGGCACCTCGCCGCCGGTGAGGAGACCCAGGACGTGGTCGGCGTCAGCGGCCGGGTGGTGTTCATTCGCAACACCGGCAAGCTGTGTTTCGCCACCCTGCAGGACGGGTTCACCCGCGAGGATTCCGGTACCCGGCTGCAGGTGATGCTCTCGCTCGCCGAGGTGGGCGAGCAGCGGCTGGCCGACTGGAAGGCCGACGTCGACCTGGGCGACTTCGTGTTCGTGCAGGGTCGGGTGATCAGCAGCAAGCGCGGTGAGTTGTCGGTACTGGCGTCCCAATGGCGCATGGCGTCGAAGGCGCTCCGTCCGCTGCCCACCCTGCACAAGGATCTGGGTGAAGAGACCCGGGTGCGGCAGCGCTACGCCGACCTGGTCGCCCGTCCGGAGGCCCGCGACATGGTGCGCACCCGGGCCACGATCGTCCGTTCCATCAGGGAGACGCTGCACAGCCAGTGCTACCTCGAGGTCGAAACGCCGATTCTTCAGCTGGTGCACGGCGGGGCGGCGGCACGCCCGTTCCACACCCACCTGAACGCGTTCGACATTCCGATGACGCTGCGCATCGCGATCGAGCTGTACCTCAAGCGAGCCATCGTGGGCGGCGCCGACCGGGTCTACGAGATGGGCCGCATCTTTCGCAACGAAGGCATCGACAGCTCGCACTCGGCCGAGTTCACCATGCTGGAGGCGTACCAGTCGTGGGGCGACCAGTTCACCATCGCCGCAATGACCCGCGACCTGATCGTCAACGCCGCGGACGCGTTGGGCGTCGAGTCGGTGCCAAGCCCCCTCGGCGAGGTGCACCTGACCGGTGACTGGCAGTGGCTGTCGGTGTATCCGGCCTTGTCGGACGCGGTCGGTGAGCAGATCACTCCCGACACCCCGCTGCAGCGACTGCGAGAGATCGCCGACGCGCGAAGCATCGAGTACGACCCGGCCTGGATCGACCAGAAGCTGGTCATGGAACTGTTCGCCGAGATCGTCGAACCCACCCTGGTGCAACCCACCTTCGTCAACGGCTATCCGGCGATCGCGCAGCCGCTGGCGCGCAACAATCCGGACGATCCGCGCCTGGTCGAGGCCTGGGACCTGATCATTGCAGGCGTCGAGCGCGGCACCGGCTTCTCCGAACTGATCGACCCCGTCATTCAGCGGGACGTGCTGGTGGCCCAGTCGCTGAAGGCGGCCGCCGGCGACCCCGAAGCCATGCAGTTGGACGAGGACTTCCTCCGCGCCCTCGAGTTCGGCGCCCCGCCGATGGGCGGCATGGGGCTGGGCATCGATCGCACGATCATGCTGTTCACCGGGGCCGGCATTCGCGAAACGATACTGTTCCCGTTGCTCAAGCCGCACGGCTGAGGTTCTCGCGGACCCGCAGGGACTCGGGCGGCCTGGCAGGGATCGGTCGCAGTCCTGCACACGCTGATCCCTCTGCTCAAGCCGCTCGGCTGACTTCTGGTGGCCCGGCAGCAGGCGGCCGGGCCAGGATCGGCTTGCTGTCAGGCACACGGTGATCCCTCGCTGGTCGAGCAGGTCGAGGCCCACCTGAGGTGGTGGGCGGGGTCTGGACAACCGCATCCGCGGCTCGAGGGTTGATCAGAATCAGTGATCGCCTTGGCCGACACGAACCCTGTCGGCCGAGGCTTCCGAGCGATCAGGCGGCGGCTCGCGCGGGCAGCAGCAGCGTGCGACGGGTCACCAACGCGGCACCCCACACCAGCGCCGCGCCCAGCAGCGGCAGGGCCATCACCAGCAGCCGGCCGTCCAGTCGCCAGGCGGCCAGCGCGGCCAGTAGCGCCACTGCCGACACCACCGCCAGCGCGACCAGCAGCGACTGCCGCGACGCCGAGAACGTGCGCTCCTGCAACGCCAGCCAGCCCAGTGCGGGCACCACCAGCACCGCGAGAGCGACCACCCAGGGCACACCGATCCACCAGGTCAACAGGCTGAAGCACAGCACCACCACGGTGGCACCGGCCAGCCACACCCCTGCCTGCAGGGGTGACTCGGCCCAGGCCCGCTGCCATACCAGGTCGTCGGACGGGCTCGCCCACGCGTCGATCCGACGCCACCAGTTGACCTTGACGCCCGGCGCGACGGAAGCTGCCGCGCCGGGAGTGGCGGGCCGACCCGAGCCGAAGGGGGCGGCGGAGTCGCCGGAATCGAAGGGAGCGCTGGCGCCACCCGAATCGACCCAGCCGGCGGAGCCACCCGAACCGAAAGCTGCGGCGGAGCCACCCGAACCGGAGGAGGCGGCGGACGTATCCGCAGCCAGGGAACCATCGGTACCTGCTGACGAGGCCACAGTGCGCTCACCCGCCAGCCCGGCGCGGCCCTCGGCGGTGACCACCCGGGCGACCAGCGTGTACACCACGTCGACCGCCACCACCAGCAGCGGCGCAGCCACCATGGCCGGCGAGGCGTTGCCGAGCCAGGCGTAGAACGCGAGGGCGCAACCCAGGCCGGCCAGCACCGGCCCGAGCGCCCGATCGAGAAACCCGGTGGGAGCCGGCCAGATCAGCAGCGGCAGCACGCCTGCGATGACGACCAGAACCAGCGTGCGCAGGCCCGGGTTCGGCAACCCCACCGCGATCGGCACCAGGTAGACCGCACCCAGCAGCCACAGCCCGACCGGCAACCGGCGGGCGCCCGATCGTTGCCCGGCGCCGATCGCGAAGTTGATCACGTTGTACATCAGCACGCCGGTCACGGTGGCCATCACGGCCCCCGAGGCGAACAGGTCGCCGCGGCGCCATTCGAGCACCAGCACCCCGAAGATCACCACCCCCTGCACGATCAACCGCCAGAACCAGTGCACCCCGCGCGCCGTGAGCACCGCGTCGGCAAGACCCAGCAGCAGGGCGGCCGGCACCGCGATCATGATCAGCGTGGTGCCGCCGCCCAGCGCCCACAGCGCCAACGTGCCCGCCACCATGCCGACCAGCACCGCGAAACCCGACATCACCGCGCCCTTGCGGGAGGCCCAGATCAACACCGTGGACGTGACCCCGAGGGCCAGGACGCAGGCGACCACAACAGCCATGGAGCTCACCTCAACTGACCTTGATGCCGAAGATCTTCTGGTCGTAACTGGCGACCACGATCATGTTGTCGTACGCCGACACCGACGCTTCGACGTTGCCGCCGAGCGAAATCGAGGTGTAGTCGCGTCCGGTGGTGGGATCGAACAGGTGCAGCAAGCCCGCCGAGTCGCCGAACACGCCGTACTCGCGCCCGTCGGCGCCGTGAATGAGCACCGGCGAACTCCACGAGTAGTGCTGCAGGCTGCGTGACCACACCACCTGCCCGGTGCGCTGGTCGAGGGCCACCATGGTGCCCTCGGACGGTGCCGTGGTCTTGCCCACGTTGAAGAAGACCAGATCGCTCACCTCGCCCTGCCCGAGCAGCGGCGTCGACAGCAGCCCGCCCTTGACGTGAAAGTCGTAGTAGGCAGGCAGGTCGTACTGCCAGACCACCTCGCCGGTCAACCCGTCGATCTTGCGGAGGTTGGTGACCTGGTCGCGCCGCTGCGACCCGCGCCAGCCGACCGAGTTGCCCGTGTACAGGTAAGGGTGGCCAGTGGAGTCGTCCAGCACCGGTGTCGAGTCGGCGTTGTCGCCGGTCGTTCGAGCCCACACCACCTCGAGCGTGCGCGCGTCCCAGCACACCATCAGGCCGTCATTGTCGGTGGCCCACATCAGGTTCTTCCACGCCGCAGCCGAACTCTCGATGCCGTACTGACGGCTGACCGGGCTGCGATAGGTCATCTTGGTGAGCTCGGGCTTGACCGACACCTTGCCCGCCTTCGCGTCGAAGGACGCGTTGAGCTTGGCCTTGTACACGATGCCGTTCTCACCCGGCTCGATCAGGGTGTCGGAGTACCGGTCGATCAACGCCGAGGAGTCGAACGCGCCCCAGCCGACCGGATCCTGCCGGTGGGAGACCTCGTCGGCGCCGCTGATCTTGCTGACCTGCTTGTTCTGGATCAGGTCGAAGATGCGGTACTCCCACGGCCCCTTCTGGTTGCCGTTCTCGTTGAGCCCCTGCCCCGCGTACAGCAGGGGATAGCCCCGCGGATCGATCGACCCGGTGCCCTTGAAGCCCCATTTGCCTTCGATCTTCGGACGGGTGACGGACCCGTCGGCCAGGCTGAGCCGGTACACGCTGCCGTCGAAGACCGGGTAGATCACCTCGACGAAGCCGTCGTCGTCGACCTGCGCGGCGGGCAGTTTCATGGCCTGTTTGGTGGCCTTGGGCCATTTGACCAGCAGTGGCTGCCCCGTCCAGCCGGCGCCGGGAAAGTACGAACCGTCGGCGCTGACCGCACCGATGTCGTGGGTCCACACCACCGACAACTTCTTGTCGGTGATCTGCGCCGTGCCGTACGAAGGGGCTGAGCGCGCGTTGTTGCCGCGGAAGGTCAGCACTCCGGGGATCTCGGTGTAGTCGCGACCCGAGCCCCAGGCCACCTGTTGCGCGGGGTCGTAGTTGTCGATCGGCTGGTTGGCCTGGTTGTAGACCGTCCAGGTGATGTCACCATCGGCGCCCAGCAGTGGACGCCCGTAGCTGCCGTTGCCCAGCGAGGTGGGTGCTTGATAGCCGGGAATGTCGCCGAGCGCCAGTACGGCCCGCTTGGTCAGGGCGGTGCCCGGCGGCTGCCCCGGGTTCGGGCGGACGCCCGTGACAACGGTGTCGCTGCCCGCGCAGGCGCTCAGCGACACCGACAGGGCGATGCCGAGCGCTGCGGTCAGGGCTGCCCGCACCCGGGCTGTGGGGCCGATGCGTCGAGGTCGTGCTGAGGTCACGTAGAACACCGTAGGGGGCGCGTCCGACAGGTTCGTGCGGCTGGGCCGAGTGTCGGCCAGTCGGTGCCGGCGCTACTTCCAGAGCGTGGCGATACCGAAGGCGGCTGCCATGCAGCCCATGCCGATCAACACGTTCCAGCCACCCAGCTCGCCCATGAACGGAATCAGGTGGCCGGCGATGTAGTAGACCACCAGCCACAACACGCCGAACAGGCCGACGGTGATGAACGTGGGCGGCACCCACCGGCGGCTGCCGGGGGCGGCGACGCGGCGCTGGCGATCCTTGCGCGCCTCGACCGCGGCGTCGGCAGAGCTCTGCTTCTTCTTCTCCGCGGCCTGCTTGCGCGTTCTGGACTCCGGCATGGGGTCCACCTTACCGTCCCCGGCGCTCGAGGTCTCCGCCGCAGCGTGGGTCCTAGACTCGGCGCATGGACGAGTGCAGCGCATGAGGCGCCCGTTGGCGCGGGCCCGGCTGTCGCTGCGCCGGGCGTCCACGCGTTCCGGCGAGGTGCAGCTCGTGCGCCGGCTGCTCAGCATCGCCGTGTGCCTGTTCGCCGGCTTCATGATCGCCACCAGCGCGATCAACGCCGGCGGCACCGACCTGCGCCCCAACCGCAACACCGACCTGGCCGGGCTGGTCGGCTCCGAATCCAAGCGCAACCAGGAACTCGCCGACAAGGTCGCCGCCCTGCGCAAAGATGTGGACTCGCTCGCCAAGGGCGATGGCGGCGGCGTGTCCGAGCGGGCGATGGCCGAAGCGGCCGCGCTGGCCGGCCAGACCCCGGTGCGCGGGCCGGCGGTCGCGGTCGTGCTGGACGACGCACCCTCCGGTGTGCATCCGGCCGGGGTCAGCGCTGAGCTTTTGGTGGTGCACCAGCAGGACATCCAGGCCGTGGTGAACACGCTGTGGAGCGGTGGGGCCGAGGCGATGACCATTCAGGGCCAGCGGGTCAGCTCGCGCACCGGCGTGAAATGCGTCGGCAACTCTGTGGTGCTGCACGGGGTGCCGTACGCACCGCCGTACGAGATCGTTGCGATCGGTGACCAGGGCAGGCTCGAACAGGCACTGGCGAGTTCTGCCGCACTGCAGATCTATCGGCAGTACGTCGACGCCTACGGCCTCGGCTACAGCGAGCGGCGCGAGGCCGAGGTCACCATGCCGGCCTATCGTGGCAGCCTCGACATCGAAGCCAGACGCATCGGCTGAGCACGCCCGCGATGAGGGACAATGCAGCCATGGCCCGCGTTCTGGTGATCGACAACTACGACTCGTTCGTCTACAACCTCGTGCAGTACCTGGCGCAGCTGGGTGCCGAGGTCGACGTGTGGCGCAACGACGACGAGCGGTTCGCCGCCGACGACTGGGCAGAGGGCTACGACGGGGTGCTGATCTCGCCCGGCCCGGGCACGCCCGAATCGGCGGGCGTGTGCGTCGATGTGGTCAAGTCGCACGGCGGACGGGTGCCGATCTTCGGCGTCTGCCTCGGGCTGCAGTCGATCGCGGTGGCCTACGGCGGCGTGGTGAACCGGGCGCCGGAGTTGCTGCACGGCAAGACCTCGGCCGTGGTGCACGACGGCACGGGCGTGTTCGCCGGCCTGCCGAGCCCGTTGACCACCACCCGGTACCACTCCCTGGCGCTCGACCCGGCCACGGTGCCGGACGAGCTCGAGGTCACGGCCCGCACCGAATCCGGGGTGATCATGGCGGTGCGGCACCGCAGCCTGCCGGTCGAGTCCGTGCAGTTCCATCCCGAGTCGGTGCTCACCGAGGGCGGTTACCAGATGTTGGCCAACTGGCTGGCCGCCTGCGGTGACGCCGGGGCGCCCGCGCGCGCGGTGGGCCTCACGCCCCTGATGGCCCTGCGCTGAGAAGGCGCCGATGGAGCGACCAACGACGTCCTACGGGGTCTCGGACGGCTCCGGCGTGGCCGTTTCGGTGTCGGTCGGTGTCGGCGACGGCGAGGGGCTCGGAGTCGGCGGCGCCTTCGCGAGGGTCAGCGTGATCGTCGCACTGCGCTTGATCTGCTCGCCGGCCGCCGGGTTCTGCTGAAACACCCGTCCCGGTGCGAGTTCGGTGGTCTCGGCCTCGGTGAACTTGACGCTGAGCCCCTCGCGATCGGCCTGGGCCTGCGCGGCCGAGCGGGTCTGCCCGTAGAAGTTGGGCACAGTGCCGGTTCCGGGGGCGTAGGTGAGCGTGATCGGGGTGTCCAAAGCCACGTTCGCGCCCGCGGTGGGCTGCACGCTGAGCACCGAGTTGGCCTTCGCCGTGGACGACTCGTCGACCACGCCGGTCACCTTGGTGAAACCGAGGTCGGCAAGCGACTTCTTGGCGTCGCTGAGCGACTTACCCACGAGATCGGACGGAATGGTCGCCTTCTTCGGCCCCGCGTTCACCTCGATCGTGACGGTGGAGCCGACCGCGACCTTCACCCCGCCGACCGGATTCTGATTGGTCACCCGGTTCAGGCTCGCGTCGTCCGGGCCGGTCACGGACTGCACCACCACGGCGAGCTTGGCGTCTTTGATGGCCTGCTCGGCGGCGTCCTGGCGCAGGTCGAACACGTTCGGCACCGCCACGGTCTCGGTGCGGGCATCGGGGTTGAAGAACAGGTAGGCGCCGTAGCCGAGGCCGATCACCAGCAGGAACGCCACGATGCCCCAGATCCAGGCCCCCTTGCGGCGCGGCTGCTCGACGGCACGCTGGGGCACGGTGCCGTCGTCGGTGTCGTCCGTCGAGTCGGGGGTGACCGGTGAGCCGGACGGGGGCAGCACGCGGGTGGCGTCCATGGCGCCGGCGGCCACCGGCACCGCAACCGGTGCGGTCGCCTTCACCGCATGACCGGCCAGCAGCCGGTTGATGTCGTCGCGCATGTCGGACGCCGTCTGGTACCGGTCGGCGGGATCCTTGGCCAGCGCCTTGAGCACGATCGCGTCCATGCTCGAGGTGACCAGCGGGTCGAGCTGACTGGGCGGTACCGGCGTTTCACGCACATGCTGGTAGGCGACCGACACCGGCGAATCACCCCGGAACGGCGGCTGCCCGACCAGCAGTTCGTACAGCAGACAACCGGCCGAATAGATGTCCGAGCGCGAGTCGACGGTCTCACCGCGGGCCTGCTCGGGCGACAGGTACTGCGCGGTGCCGATCACGGCCGCGGTCTGGGTCATGGTGGCCGAGGTGTCGGCCACGGCCCGGGCGATGCCGAAGTCCATCACCTTGACCCTGCCCGCGTTGGTCAGCATCACGTTGGCCGGCTTGATGTCACGGTGAATGATGCCGGCGCGGTGCGAGTAGGCCAGGGCGTCCAGCACCCCGGCGGTGAACTCGAGCGCCCGATCAGGCAGGATCTTGCGGCCGTCGCGCAGCAGTTCGCGCAGCGTGTGACCCTCGACCAACTCCATCACGATGTAGGGAATGGAGACTCCGGAGGCCGGATCCTTCTCTTCGCCGGTGTCGTAGACGGCCACGATGTTGGGGTGGTTCAGCCCGGCGGAGGCCTGTGCCTCGCGCCGGAACCGGGCCTGAAAGACCGGGTCGCCGGCCAAGTCGACGCGCAGCAGCTTGACCGCCACCTGTCGTCCGAGTCGGGTGTCGCGGGCGCGCCGCACCTCGGCCATGCCGCCACGGCCCAGCGGGCTACCCATCTCGTAGCGTCCGCCGAGCACCCTTGGTTCGTCGGCCATCAGCACGTCCTCATTTCGTCGATCGGGGTCCATTGTGGCCGACCCCGCGTGCGGCCCATCATCGCAGCGCCTCGATCACGGCCTTGGCGATGGGTGCGGCGACCCGTCCGCCGGCCACGTCGGTCGCCTCCATCTCGGCGTCCTGGACGAAGACGCAGATCGCCACGTCGGGATCGTCGGCCCAGGCGATGAACCAGGCGTACGGGGTACGCCTGTTGTCGGAGTTCGCCGTGCCGGTCTTGCCGCCGACGGTGACCCCGGCGATCTTGGCGCGCCAGCCGGTGCCGTCCTCGACCACGCCCACCATCAGCTGGCGCAGCTTCGCGGCGTTCGCCGCGCTGGTGGCCACGCTGAGCTGCGAGGGACGGGTCTGGCTCAGGGTCTGCAGATCGGCCGAACGCACCGACTCGACCAGGTAGGGCTGCATCACCACCCCGTCGTTGCGGACGGCCGCCGCCACCATCGCCATCTGCAGCGGCGTGGCCGCCACGTCATAGCCGCCGATGGAGGCCAGGCCGGTCTGCGGCGTGTCGATCTCGTCGGGAAACCTGCTGGCCACCGAGGCGATGTCCGAGAGCGGCTTGGTGCCGAAGCCGAACTTCTCGGCCTGCTCGCGCAGCGCGTCCGCGCCGAGTTTGACGCCCAGCCGGGCGAAGGCCGAGTTGCAGGACACCGCCAGCGCCCGCTTCAGGGTCTGGCTGTTGCCGCAGGTGGTGTTGATCGTGGTGTTGGTGCCCGGCAGCCGGTACGACGAGGTGTCGAGCACGCTGTCGAGCTCGTAGCCGGCCTCGAGCGCCGCGGCGGACACGATCACCTTGAAGGTCGAACCGGGGGGGAAGATCTCGCGGACGGCCCGGTTCGACATCGGCTTGGCCTGGTCGGTGGTCAGTTTGGTCCAGGCCGCGCGGGCGTCGTTGAGCTGGTGGGTGGCCAGCAGGTTGGGGTTGAAGCTGGGCGAGTTGACCATGGCCAGAATGGCGCCGGTGTTGGGGTTGAGGGCGACCACCGCACCCTTCTTGGAGCCCAATGCGTCGGCGGCGGCCTTCTGAGCCTTGGCGTTCAGCGTGGTCTGCACGCTCGCACCCCGGGGCTTGGCGCCGGTGGCCAGGTCGATCAAGCGGTTGATGAACAGTGAATCGTCGTTGCCGGACAACTGCGCGCCGTAGGTCTGCTCGAGCTCGGACGACCCGAAGTTGTAGCTGAAGAACCCGGTGACCGGCGCATACAGATCGCCTTGGGGGTAGCGGCGCTGAAACTTGAACTGGTCCTTGCTGGCCACCGTTTCGGCGACCGCGGTGTTGCCGACCAGAATGGCGCCCCGGTCCTGGGCGAACGCGGCATCGGTGACCCGGCGATTCTGCGGGTTGGCGTTCAGCGAATCCTGCCGCAGCAGATAGCTGACGCAGACGTTCAGCAACAGCACGAAGGTCATCAGCATCGCCACGAAGGCGACTCGGCGGATCGGGCGGTTCACGGCAGCCTTCCTTGCGGGTTGGTGTCGTCGGGATCCCAGGCTGCAGGGGCACCCTGGGGAATGGCCTGGGTGGGCTCGTCCGGGGTGCCGGTGAGCGGAACCGCCAGCGTCGGCTCGTCCGGGATACCGGTGAGCGGAACCGCCGTCGTCGGCTCGCCGTCGGGGGTGCCGGCCGTGGGGACGGACTCGGGGGTGCGGGCCGTCGGAACGGCCGCCGTGGGATCGTCCGCGCCGGGGGTGGGCAGCGACTCGGCTGGGGGCGCCGGACGGGGCCGCGCCGCGGGTGCGGTGCGGGCCGGCACGCTGATCACCTGGGTGGTGTCCTGGGCCAGGGACTGCAACGGCTCGGACGCCTGGGCCTGGGGGCGACGAACCTGGTGGGTGACCACCATCAGCAGGCCGAGCATGGCGTAGTTGGCCGCCAGCGACGAGCCGCCCTGCGACACGAAGGGCGTGGTCAGGCCGGTGAGCGGCAGCAGCCGGGTGACGCCGCCGATGATTGCGAAGACCTGCAGCGCGAAGACGAACGACAGGCCGGCCGCCAGCAGTTTGCTGAACGGGTCCTTCGCGCTCAGCGACGCGCGCAGGCCGCGCATCACGATCACTCCGTACAGCACGATGATCGCCATCAGCCCGGCCACACCCAGCTCTTCGCCGAGCGCGGCGGCGATGAAGTCGTT
>RRZU012217769.1_pt1 | contig 36083 bp, 27 predicted proteins | sample 2165561 | NCBI WGS metagenome assembly RRZU01 (sample SAMN10456909, study PRJNA506462) | wastewater metagenome | isolation source: wastewater sludge | place: USA: Moscow, Idaho | reverse complement strand
TTGAAAGCAACACGGAAATAAATATCCATTCCGTTACTGATTCCGCCTTGAATTCCGCCTGAAAGATTGGTTTTTGTAGTCCCATCCGGATTGTATAGATCATTGTGTTCACTTCCTTTCATTTTAGCACCACAAAAGCCGCTTCCAAATTCAAATCCTTTTACGGCATTTATAGAGAGCATTGCTTTACCAAGTTCAGCATGAAGTTTATCAAAAACTGGTTCTCCGAGTCCGATTGGCACATTTTGAATCACACAAGTAACGGTTCCACCAACAGTATCACCTTGTTTTCTAATGTCACGAATATATTCCTCCATAACTACTGCCATTTCCTCATCAGGGCAGCGAACCGGATTATTCTCTGTTTTTGAAAAGTCTAAATCTTGGTATGGTTTTTCTAAAAAAATTGGTCCTACAGAGGAAACGTAGGCGTTAATTTTTATTTCGGGTAACATTTGTTTGGCTATGGCTCCCGCAACTACTCTGCTAGCAGTTTCACGAGCCGAACTGCGTCCTCCGCCACGATAATCTCGGATGCCATATTTTTTTTCATACACATAATCCGCATGACTAGGTCTGTAATTATCTTTTATATGGGAATAATCGTCTGACTTTTGATTCGTATTTGGAATAATAAAGCCTATTGGTGTTCCTGTAGTTTTACCTTCAAAGATTCCAGACAGGAATTGAACGTCATCTGGTTCTTTACGTTGGGTAACTATGGCTGATTGGCCTGGCTTTCTTCGAGACATTTCAAATTGAATGGCTTCTAAATCTATTGTTATTCCTGGAGGACAACCATCAATTATTCCGCCTAAAGCGTCACCGTGAGATTCTCCAAAAGTTGTAATTCTAAATAGTGTCCCGTAGCTATTTCCTGCCATTATCGTTAGTTTTGAACAAAAGTAATATTTTTGTTTAAAGTTCAAAATTTTAAAGTTTAAAGTTTTAAGAAATAATTCACATTTATTACTATCAAATTAGTATTGTATTACATTTCTGAACGTTTAAATCTATTTCATTTACTATTAATTCGATTATTTGGATGATCTTATACTTTAAACACCTTAAAAAAAAGTTTATTTCATTAGTTTTAGAAATACCTCAGAGCCAAGTTGTATTGAATGTATAATTTACAAGCTAAATAGTAACAATGTGGTAATTATGTAACTTAAATTTATAATTTTATAAGTATAAGCACAACTAAACAGGTAAATTTGCACCAATAAAAACATACTTATGAAAAAAATTATTTTATCTGCAATAATGTTAATTGGATTAGCATTTACAGCACAAGCACAGGATATTTCAAAAAATGCATTAGGTTTGCGTTTAGGAGGTAATAATGGTTTTGGTGGAGAAGTTTCTTACCAAAGAGGTTTATCTAAAAACAATAGACTTGAACTTGATTTAGGTTGGAGAAATAGAAATAATTATAATGGTTTTGATGACAACGCAATCAAATTAGCTGCATTATACCAATGGGTATGGAACATCGACGGTGGTTTCAACTGGTATGCTGGTGTAGGTGGTGGTGTTGGAAACTATAGTCATGATGTTAAAAATGACAAGCGTTATAGTGATACTTTTGTATTTGCGGCAGGAGATATCGGTATTGAGTATAACTTTGATATTCCATTATTAATCTCCTTAGATTTCAGACCTGAGTTTGGCGGAAATGGATACTACAATGATAATTATGGTTCTGATATTGCATTAGGTATTAGATTCCAGTTCTAATTTATTAGAAATATAGTATAAATGCCGCTATTTCTAGTGGCATTTTTTATTTAAAAACAATCTCTTTTTTAGAATTGATTTTGACTACACAAAAAGGAGTCGTAAAAGCTTGCGTCACCATACTTCCAGGTTCAGGATTTATGTCCTTAACTGTTATTACTATATTTCTATCAGTCTCCACTATATTCTCAATTCCTATGGTGTACCCACCAGTTGTTTTCTCTCCCATATTTAAAATAACAAAATTAGAATTCTGAATATCATTCGAATTAATCTTATTTTTTAAATTGGCATCATTCTGTAACATTTTAATCTCGTTTGGTTCAGAAAGAATCTCAAAAAAACGAATACTTGCTCCACCGTACGCTTGTTGAGTCAACACTTCATATAATTTATTTGTATCTGAAATTTTTGAAGAAGTAGCACTACAAGAAGCTAGTGTTATGGCAAATATTGACAGTATTACTTTTTTCATTTTTTATGTTTTTTAATTTAGTAGAACAGCTTCAAAACTCATTCTTATTGTAAAAAATTTAATCTAAGAATCTATAAATATTTATTGATGGCTTTTTTATATAACTCTTCATAAAGAGGTAAAATATTTTTAATATCAAAATTTTTAGCAACTGACAACGCATTCTCTTTAAATGTATTAAGAACCACATCATCCTTTAAAATTTTCAAGGCATTTTGAGCCATTTCTTCAATATTCCCTACATCACTTAAATAACCGGAAACGCCTTCAAAATTTACTTCTGGGAGACCTCCTGCATTACTGGAAATAACTGGAACTTTGCAAGCCATGGCTTCAAGAGCTGCTAAACCAAAACTTTCGGTTTCAGATGGAAGCAAAAACAAATCTGTTAGGCATAATATTTCATCAATTTCATTACTGTTACCAAAAAAAATCACCTTGTCTTCAATACCCAATTCTTGGCACAAATATTCTGCTTTTTCTTTCTCGGGACCATCCCCTACCATCATCAATTTAGCTGGAATCTCTTTTTGGATTTTATAGAAAATCTTGATAACATCAGGAATTCGTTTGACTTTTCTAAAATTACTGATGTGAGTTATAATCCTTTCGTTATCCTTAGCCATAACGGAACGTTGACAAAGAGCATTAGGGTCAGTCATCGTTTTATCCAATTCAATAAAATTAGGAATAACCACGATTTCATTTTTTATATTGAACAATTTTAAGGTGTCCTCTTTTAAACTTTGGGAAACCGAAGTAACAAAGTCAGACTTATTGATGCTGAAAGTCACAGCAGGTTTATAAAATGGATGATTTCCCACTAAAGTAATATCAGTTCCATGTAATGTTGTTACCATTGGAATATTAATTCCTTCATCTTTTAGCATTTGCTTCGCCATATATCCTGCGTACGCATGCGGAATAGCATAATGCACATGTAGTAATTCAATTTTATATAGCTTAACCATATCAACTAATTTGCTTGATAAAGCCAATTCATACGGTTGGTAAAGGAACAATGGATATTCAGGAACATTCACTTCGTGGTAGTGTACATTTGGACTCAAAAGCGCCAAACGAACTGGTTGACTGTAGGTTATAAAATGTATTTCATGACCACGACGAGCCAATTCTAATCCTAATTCAGTAGCGACAACGCCACTACCTCCAAAGGTTGGATAACAAACTATTGCAATTTTCATGTGTTTATTTTAATGAAACGAAATTAATAAAAATAGAAATGGATTCTGCGGAAATATAAGTTAAATAGTTTTAAAATTTCATTCGTTGAATCCGTACCGCATTCAAAATGGCTAATAATGCTACTCCAACATCGGCAAAAACAGCTTCCCACATTGTAGCCAATCCTCCCGCACCTAATACTAAAACAATTAGTTTGACCGAAAATGCTAAACTAATATTTTGCCAAACGATTTGTTTTGTCTTTTTTCCGATATTTATTGCAGTAAAAATCTTTGAAGGCTGATCGTTTTGAATGACAACATCAGCAGTTTCAATAGTTGCGTCACTTCCTAAACCTCCCATTGCGATTCCTACATCGGCCAAAGCAATTACTGGAGCATCATTTACTCCGTCACCAACAAACGCAACTTTTAATTTTTGGCGCAAAAGCGCCTCAACTTTTTCGACTTTATCTTCTGGTAATAAACTCCCATAAGCTTCATCAATAGTCAACTCTTTACCTACAGCCGCAACCACGGCTTTATGATCACCGGAAAGCATGATTGTTTTGACATTTATTTTATGCAAACTTTCAATAGCCGTTTTTGCGTCTTCTTTTATTTCATCGGCTATCAGGAAATAGCCCACATATTTTTGATTGATGGCGACAATAATAATCGTGTATGGAATTGCATCGAGAGTTGTGTCATAATCGATCGCGTATTTTTTCATCAATTTATGATTCCCTACCAAAATTTCGTTTCCATCAACAAAACCTATTAAACCCTGACCAGCAATTTCGATTGCGCCGGTAACAACAATTTCATTTTCAGTATTATTAGCAAATTCTATTATTGCTGAACCAACAGGATGTGTCGACTTAGCTTCAATCGCGGCTGTATATTTAATTAAATCAGACTCTGAAATCCCTATAGAAACTACTTTCTGAACTTTAAAAACACCTTTAGTCAAAGTCCCTGTTTTGTCCATTACCACTACCTGGATGGCTGCAATAGTATCCAGAAACGTAGATCCTTTAAATAAGATTCCGTTTTTACTTGCTGCTCCAATTCCACCAAAATACCCTAACGGAATAGAAATAACCAATGCACACGGACAAGAAATAACCAAGAATATTAAGGCACGGTACAACCATTCTTTAAATATATAATTATCTACGAACAACATTGGAACCAAAAAAATGGCGATGGCAAGGTACACTACTATTGGCGTGTATATTTTAGCAAACTTTCTGATAAATAATTCTGCTGGTGCTTTTTTGGCAGTAGCTTCCTGCACCATTTCAAGAATTTTAGATAATTTACTTTCTGTAAATGCGGTTGTCACTTCTACTAGAGAAGTGGAATTGAGATTAATCATTCCGGCTAGAATAACATCTCCTTTTGATTTAGAATCTGGTTTGCTTTCGCCAGTTAATGCGGCAGTATTGAAAGTCGCATCATCCGAAAGTAATTTCCCGTCTAATGCTAGTTTTTCTCCTGGTCTTAATTCGATGATAGCACCAATAGGCACTTCGGAAGCTTTTGTCTCAATCACATGTCGACCATCGACAACATTTGCTACGTCAGGCCTTTGATCCAATAGTGATTTGATATTAGATTTTGCTTTCTTTACAGCCATCATTTGAAACAGTTCTCCAATAGCGTAAAACAGCATCACGGTAACTCCCTCAGCGTATTGACCAATTCCAAAAGCACCAATTGTAGCAATACCCATTAAAAAAAACTCGGAAAAAATACCTCCTTTTTTGATACTTTGAAAAGCATCTTTCAAAACTGGGAAACCCACAGGAACATAGGCAACAACGTACCATACAATTCGAATCCAACCGTTGAACCAAGATTGCGGAAGGAAATTATCAAACAACAAAGCAATTGCTAATAGTACAAAACTAATTATAGCAGGCAAAAACATTCCAAATACACTTTCATTAGTGTCTCCATGGTCATGGTTGTGATCGTTATCCTGTCCAGAATGATCTTCTGCATCACTATCTGCGGAACAACAATCTTTAACAGCATTTGTATTTTTATGAGTTGTTCTTTGATTTGAAGTGGAGCACACTTCTTTGGCATGCGTTTCCTTTTTATGTAGGTGTGTCATTTTTAATAATTTTATCTTTCATAAAGAAAGAAAAGTAAATAATAACCAAAATTGTTCCTATTCCTGTGGTAATAAATGTTGCAGAAGCACCAAATTGATACCAAATTAATCCTGCAAAAGAACTTGCCATCAAGGCAGATATACTTTGAAACCCTGAATAAGTTCCTATAGCCGTAGCAGTATCTTTTTTATCACAAATATTGCTAATCCACGCTTTTGAAACGCCTTCGGTTGCGGCAGCATAAACGCCATAGACAAAAAAGAACAATGCAATCAAATAACTATTTTCACTAAAAGCCATTCCAAAATAGACTATTGCAAATAAAGAAAGTCCAAATATAAACATCTTTTTTAAACCTATTTTATCCGCTAAAATTCCTATTGGCAAAGCAGCAATGGCATAAACTAAATTATAAAAGATATAGATTCCAATTACATAAGTATCATTAAGCCCAGCTTGTTTCGCTTTTAATAATAAAAAAACATCAGAACTATTAAATACTGCAAACACCAATAATCCAATTACTGTTTTTTTATATTCGATCGGACTCGTTTTCCAATAGTTTAAAAAAGAGAAAAATGAAGGCGTTTTTTTATCAATTGGTTCGCTATTAGATTTATCTTTTAGCAAAAATGAAGCAAAAACAGCAAGTAAACCCGGAAGAAATGCCACATAAAAAAGGGTTTGGTATTGTTGCGGATAATAATATAAATATAGGAGTGCAATCACAGGGCCTAAAACAGCCCCAAAAGTATCCATTCCTCTATGAAAGCCAAAAATTTTCCCTTTGGTTTCAGGTGTAGCCGCATCCGACAATATAGCATCTCGCGCACCCGTACGAATTCCTTTTCCAAAACGATCAATCGTTCTTGCGAAGAAAATCCATAGAGGAAAAATAAATAGCGCCATCATTGGTTTTGATATCGCACTTAAGCTATAACCAAGCTGTACAAAAGGAACACGCTTTCCTGAATTATCGGATAATTTACCAAAATAACCTTTACTTAAACCCGCTAGAGCCTCCGCAAATCCTTCTAAAATCCCAATTAATACAATTGAAAATCCTATGGACTTGAGGTAAATAGGCATAATGGGATAAAGCATTTCGCTTGCCGTATCAGTAAACAAACTGACTAATGATAGTATCCAAACGGGTCTTGAAATATACTTTAACATTCTCATTTTATGAATAATTTTTTTTCATAAATACTAATTGCGCCCTTTAGTTATTGCTATTTGTCCTTTCTAGATCTTTTTTTATTAATCCATTTATTTGCTTTATAGCTAAGATAAGCTGAACCACTGCCGATAATTGCTCCCGCAAACACATCACTTGGATAATGTACCCCTAAATGCATTCGAGAATATCCCACTGCACCTGCCCAGACAAAAGACGGCGCAATAACATACCATTTAGGATAAGCAACACTCAATGATGTTGCTGTTGCAAATGCTAAAGAAGTATGCCCCGAAGGAAACGATTTACCCAAAGAAGACGTTGCTTGCTCAATATCTGAATAGGTTTCAAATGGCCTTTTCCGGTTTATAGTATGTTTCAATGCAGTAGTAATAAATGCATTTACTAAAAATGTTTGACCTATGAAAATCGCCTGTTTCTTGACCGTACTATCTTTCTGTATTAAACCAACAGAATATATAATAATTGGAGTTGCAATACTGATAGGCACCGCAGTATTCGTTACCAATTTAAAAGTAGGATCTAAGCTCCTATTTCTACCTACATTTATATCTCGTAGAATATTTATATCTATATTTTGAGCATTTACAAAAGTCATGCAAAAAAACAATACAAATAAACTGACTTTTTTTAAAACGATATTATTATTCATCAATTAGGATTGTATTAATAACTACATCAAAGTTATGCTAGTTTTGTATCGCTTCATAAATCACCTTTTGGATATCTTCGCGGATATTTTCTTTAGATAATCTATTTGTACCTGCAATGGGAAAGGTTCTATTGCTTAAAAACACATAGACAATTTGCGCATCAGGATCAGCCCAAGCCATCGTTCCGGTATAACCAGTGTGACCAAAACTTGTCATCGAAGCACAACCACACGTAGGTCCTTCAGCACCCAATTGTGGTTTGTCAAAACCTACTCCTCTCCTATTTCCTGCTGCACAAAAATAACAGGTATTAAAATCGTCAAATGTCTTTTCGGAAAAATACTGCTGATCACCGTACTTCCCTTTTTGCAAGTATAGCTGCATTATTTTAGCCACGTCCATTGCATTCGAAAAAACACCTGCATGACCAGAAACACCACCTTCTAAAGCGGCAGACAAATCATTTACATATCCTTGTAAAAGTTGACGACGAAAATACGTATCGTTTTCTGTTGGTGGAATTCTATTTTTATCAAATTTTTCTAATGGATTAAAGCTAGAATTATTCATCCCAAGAGAGCGGTAAAAATTCTCTTGAATTAAGACATCTAACGTTTTACTTGTTGTTTTTTCTAAATAATCCTTCAAAATCATAAAAGTAAGATCGCTGTACTTATATTCCTTTTTTAATGCAATTTTACTTTTAACAATCATTTTCATAATTGTGTCGCAAAAATCATTTCTTATAAAAAGACTGTCTGCCATTTTTTTAGAAAACTGCTCTTCGGATATTTTTCTAAAATAGACTTCAGAGGGAAAGCTTGACTTATCCATTGTCGCTTTATAAAATGGAATTCCAGCGGCAAGTCCAGCATAATGAGATAATAAATCCTTAAAATTAATAGTTGCTTTATTAGAATTTTTAAAAATGGGCAACATTGTTCCTAAAGTAGTTTCCAAATTTATTTTTTGATGATCATATTGCACCATTACATTGGGCAACGTAGCCATAATTTTGGTCAACGAGGCAACATCATAAATATCTGAATTTTGAACTTTAATCGTTTTATCATACGTATGATATCCAAATGATTTCTGATAAATAACTTTTCCTTTTCTAGCTACCAAAACCTGAATTCCGGGTGTCATTTTACCATTAATTGCTTTGTTAGCAATGCCATCAATTTTTGATAGAATTTCAGCATTCATCCCAACATTTTCAGGGCTTGAGAACCCCAATCGACTTAATTTTTCAGTTGAAAAACCATCATTTACTTTAAAACTTGTATGGATAGAAACCGGTAATTTTCCTTTGGCTTCAATTGCTCCAAAAATTAGTTCGGCAGAAACAATTTGTGCAATCGCATTGTTTTGATAGGAAACTACCAAACCTTCAATAGCATCGAAGTTTGTGATGGGTAATAACGAATAGGGTTTCGCAAAAACATCCAGAATCACATTGTTGTTTTTCGCTAAAAAATTAATTTTATATAAATCATTTGATTTTAAGTCATCATCTTTAAAAGCTACATCAGATTTGTGATATCCAATAATTACCGTGGTAAACGGTTTTAATTTCACTTGCAAACTGTCCAAATTAGCATCTTCAACGACGGTAACTTCAGCATATTTTTTCAAAGTCGAAACAAAAGCATCGTTGCTATCATCTCCTATTTTCACATAGGCTATTTTTTGTTTGTCCAAATTTTTAATTGGCAAAATTGCAGTGGTGTTTTTTAGAACTGTAACTGCATTTTCATACAACTCATACTGCAAAGCATCATTTTTAGATGAATTTAAATCGGTATATAAATTATCAATTACAATAGGTTTATACGAGTTTAAGCCAGCTTTATATTTAAATTTCAATATTTTCTTTACTGAGAAAGCCAACCTTTCTTCAGAAAACAAATTGGCAGAATAGGCAAGCTTGAATTTTTCAATTGTTGATGGAATATCGGCAGGAAACAACAACACGTCATTTCCAGCCATAAAAGCCTCAAAATTTATTTCACTTGGTAATTTAAAGTTACTTACACTTTTCATATTCAAAGCGTCCGTAAAAATAAGACCTTTGAATCCCAATTCTTTTTGAAGAATATCCGTCACTACATTATAAGAAATAGACGATGGATAATTTGATCTTGGTTCTAAACTAGGAACCTTTAAATGCGCCACCATAACCGACGAAAGTCCATCATGAAACATTTTTCTATAGGGATACAACTCAACCTCCGATAACCTTTCTTTAGAAAAATGTATAGTTGGTAAACTTTTATGAGAGTCAGTCTCCGTATCACCATGACCAGGAAAATGCTTTCCGGTTGAAAAAACACCTTGACTCTGAAAACCTTTCATTAAAGCAATAGCACGTTCTGTAACTTTGAATTTATCTTCTCCAAAAGAGCGAAAACCGATAATGGGATTTTTTGGATTTGTATTGATGTCAAGAACTGGCGCAAAGTTAAATTGCAAACCCAATCGTTTACTTTGTTCCCCCATTTGAACACCAACTTTCTCCAATAAATTCATGTCTTGGATGGCTCCAAGTGTCATATTCCAAGGATAGCGATAGGTAGAATCAAGTCGCATTCCTAAACCCCATTCAGCATCAATACCAATGAACAAAGGTATTTTTGATTTCGATTGAAATCGATTAGTTAATTTAGCTTGACGAACTGGACCACCTTGAAAGAAAATTAATCCTCCAATTTTGTTTTCCTGAATGAGTTTGTCAATGGCATTATAGTGTGCAAAATCTTTATTAGAATAAGCGGCAACCATAAATAATTGCCCAAATTTTTCCTCTAAAGCCAACGTATTGTAAACACTATCAACCCATTTATTTCCTTCAGGAGCTAAATCAAAAAGTGTGGGGAGATTACTATATTTTATACTGTCCAAATTTTCTTTTTTGGACGGAATGTTGGTTACAAGAACTTTTTCCTTATTAATTTTTGTTCCAACACAAGCAGTAGCAACAAAAAGAAATAAGACATTAAAAAACACAATTTTGATGCCTATTTTTTTCATTGATTTACTTTTTTAAAAGAAGCGACTATGCCAACTATCGATGGCTGGAACTTCCCAAGATTCATTAAACTCTTCTATATTATTAACTAAATTATTGAAAACGATTGTGTTTTCAGTAACTGCTCTGTCTTTTACCATTTTCTTGAAATCAATCAAAGGCTTGTGTGCAATATGCTCCCCAAGTTTGAAAGTGACATTCATTTTATCTAATAAATCAACACCGTATTTTTTTTCTAAACTTTGAATAAATTCTACAGAAGAATCAATAGAACAACCTGATGTTGGTTGTACATCCTGATTTACGGCAATAACTATAAATCGGTTGTATTTTAACTGATACGCTGATTCTAAACTGGTACCATGCGCAGCCCAACCTTCGAGAAAGGATTGCAAGGCTGTTTCTATTTCAGAAAATTCGGCATCCGAAAATTTTCTATTGGATTGATAGATCCAGATTTTGGATTCTTCGGGTAAATTTTCAAATGGAACAAACATCTTAATTGTGTATTGTGAATTTTGAGATCGTAAATCCAAAATTCGTGTTTTTTAATTTTTATTCGATATTGCTTTACAAATCTTGTGCATTTGCAATTAATTCCGCAATATCCATAACTTTAACTTCGCCTTCCTTTTCTTTGATTTTAATACCATCCGTCATCATCGTATTACAAAAAGGACAACCCGCAGCAATAATCTCTGGTTTTGTTTCGAGTGCGTCCTCTGTTCTTTCTACATTGATTTCTTTGTTTCCAGGTTCAGCGTCTTTAAACATTTGAGCACCACCAGCACCGCAACACAAGCCGTTAGCTCTAGAACGTTTCATTTCCACTAATTCAGCTTCTAATTTAACAATCAAATCTCTAGGAGCTTCATACACATTATTGGCTCTCCCTAAATAGCAAGGATCATGAAAAGTAATTCGTTTCCCTTTGAATTGTCCTCCTTCAATAGTCAATCTTCCATCATCTAATAACGATTTCAAAAACTCAGTATGATGAAGAACTTCATATTTTCCGCCTAATTCCGGGTATTCGTTTTTAAGTGTATTGAAACAATGTGGACTAGCTGTAACAATTTTTTTTGTGTCGTATGCTTTCAACGCCTCAATATTCATCATGGCTTGCATTTGAAACAAAAACTCATTTCCAGCTCTTTTTGCAGGATCACCAGTACAACTTTCTTCAGTACCTAAAACGGCAAAAGAAACATTTGAACGATTCAAAATGCGTACAAATGCTTTTGTTATTTTCTTTGCTCTATCGTCAAAACTTCCTGCGCAACCCACCCAAAACAAAACTTCTGGTTGTTTCCCTTGAACTAACATTTCGGCCATAGTTGGCACTATTAAATTCTCTGACATAATATTATATTGATTCAGTTATTTGCTAATTTGGTTAATCCCAAATTCTTACTTTGTAAATTGGTCATTCAATACTACAAATAACCAATTAAATAATTAAACAATTTTGAGATTATTCATTTTTCCAATTCAATCGATCTTGTTGATTGTATTGCCACGGTGCTCCATTATTTTCAATATTACTCATCATAGCATTTATTGGCATTGGCGCAGCACTTTGTTCCATTACTAAGTAGCGTCTCATATCCATAATAATTGAAAGTGGACTAATATTCACTGGACATTCTTCTACACATGCATTACATGATGTGCATGCCCAAAGCTCTTCGGCAGTAATATAATCGTTTAATAAGGTTTTGTTATCTGGAATAAAAACACCTTTATTGGCATCTATATTTCTTCCTACTTCTTCCATCCTATCTCTTGTATCCATCATGATTTTACGTGGAGACAATTTTTTACCTGTTATATTTGCTGGGCATGATGACGTACAACGCCCACATTCTGTACAAGTGTAGGCATTCAATAATTGAACCCAGTTTAAATCCTGAATATCACTAGCTCCAAATTTACCTGGCACTGCATTTTCGTCAACAAGTGCAGCTGCAAAAGGGTCCGCATTAGGATCCATCATTAATTTGACTTCTTTTGTAACTGATTCTAAATTATCAAGTTGACCTTGAGGATTTAGATTAGCAAAATACGTATTTGGAAATGCTAACAGAATATGTAAATGCTTAGAAAAATACAAATAATTCATGAAAATCAAAATACCTGCGATGTGAAGCCACCAGAATATTTTAAAAAGAATCATCACTAACTCGTTAGACATTCCGTTAAATATTGGCTCGATAAATTGACTTATAGGAAATGATCCCGCTTTAATAAAATGAGAGAAACCTCCAGGTACATTTTGCAAATGCAAATCAGAAGCATTCATCAATAAGAACAATGTCATTAGGACTACCTCAAAATACAAGATATAATTAGCATCGTTATGAGGTGCTCCAGTCAAATCCGGATTAGCAAATCGCTTTAGTTTGACGATATTTCTTCTTATCCAAAAAACAACTACTGCAATTACAACTAAAAGAGCCAGAATTTCAAAAGAAGCAATGAGTACATCATAGGTAGTCCCTAAAAAAGCAAAAACACGATGTGTCCCAAAAAGCCCGTCGATTATAATTTCTAAGAACTCTATGTTTATAATTACAAATCCTACGTAAACTATAATATGAAGAACTCCTGAAATAGGTCTTTTTACCATTTTAGATTGTCCTAGAGCAATCATGGCCATATTGGTCCATCGTGCTTTTGGATTATCGGAACGATTCACATCGTTTCCAAGATTAATATTTCTAATTATTTTTTTAACGTTAGTAAAAAAATAACCAAAACCAATTACCAACAATATGGCAAATAAAACATTATCTAAATAGCTCATGGTTGCTCGTTTTTTCAATAGTTATAGAATCATTTACGGGAGCAATATAAGGCTTATTTTTCTTTCCAAATAAAGAAACATTAACATATCTTGTAGGATAAAGCCTTATGTCTTGCAGTAATAATTCTAGTTCTTTTGTGGTAGTTCTTACATTCTCATAAAAGGCATCATCTTTCAATAATTTACCCATAGAACCTTTACCCGATTGTAAATCAGCCATAATAACATCGACTTTTGCCAAAGTTGCGTTTAGGTTTTTAACCGTTTTGCCAAGATCTGCTTTGTTTAATGAATCCGATATTTTAGAAAAATTACCAGATATTTTATTAAAGTTGGAAACAACACCGTTTATTTGCGTTTTATTACTATCCAATAATGTATTAACACTCAAAGATGCTTTGTGAAATTGTTCGATTGTTTTACTCAAATCAGCCAGACTGCGTTTTAAGTCTTCCTGTCCTTTTTTATCCAGAATATTATTAAATCCAGATATTAAAGTATCCGTATTGCCTAATAATTTTTCGAGCTTTACTTGCAAAGGAACTAATTTATCACCTACTTTATCAGTAAGTCCTAATTTTATATTCCCCGACAATTGTTGACCATCGACAGCCAATTCAGCATCATCAAGGTTTGGGTAAATTGCAATTTGTTTTCCACCAATAAATCCAGGTTCGTAAATAGTGGCCATACTAGACTTAGAAAAAGGAAAATCAGTTTTCAATTGTAATTCAACCAATAATTTTCCTGTTTTTTCATTTATAGTAATTGAATTTACTTTACCAATGGCTAATCCATTTAGAGTAACAGCTGCTGATGTAGCTAAGCCCTCAACATTTTCATATTCTACATAAAATGTTTTATAATTCGTAAAAAGGTCTCTTCCTTTTAAAAAACTATAACCCCAAATAAATAATAAAATCGATGCTATTACTAAAATAGCCGTTTTAATTTCTCTTGTTATTTTCAAAATTCAAGTATTTTTTACAAATTTAATATAAAATATTAGACTTGTAGTTATTTTTTGAGTGCTTCTTCAACACTTACGCTTTTTCCGTTCTTAAATGCTATTATGTACGCTGAGGAATATCCTTTGGATTTGACCTCCTTTAAATCTTGTTTTGCTATATTATAATCTGATGTAGAGCCATATGCGTATTTAAAAAAAGTTCCATTATTTGTCCTAACGGTTACATTTTTTAATCCATTAAAATTAGATGAAATCAATTTAATATTTTTATTGCCTGCTGCAAATTGAACTTTGAAAACAACAGTAGCCGATTCTGTCTTAAGTGCATTTTTTTGTGCAAACGGTTCAGCTTTAGTACGCTTCGAATTACTTTTAGCTTCTTTTACAGCTGCTTTTACTTTTGAATTGTCCTTAATATTTCCAGCGGTTTTACGTGTAAAATATTCTTTTTTGTAAGTGATAATTGCTGTTGCTATGGCTTCGGCCATTTCATTTTGACCATTATCTGAGTTCAAATAAAGTCCTTCTTTTTTATTAGACAAAAAACCCAACTCAACCAATACGCTAGGCATATAAGCAGCGTCTAAAACCCACAAAGGAGTTTGTTTTATTCCTCGTGATTTCCGATTTAATTTGTTTTTAAATTTTTTTTCAATTTTTGAAGCCAGAATTATGCTTCGATCTAAATAATCCTCTTGTAGAATTTTCAATCCAATTAAAGTCTCTGGATTCTTAGGATCAAAACCTTTATAGGTTTTCTTATAATCCTTTTCTAGTAAAATTACCGAATTTTCTTGTTTAGCAATTTCTAAATTATCTTTGCTTCTAGCTAAACCCATTACAAAAGTTTCTGAACCAAAAGGAACTGGATTTTTAACCGAATTGCAATGTATAGAAACGAATAAATCAGCATCGATACTGTTTGCTTTTTTTGGTCTATCTTTTAGTTCTATAAAAACATCTGATTTTCTTGTAAGAACAACTTGAATGTCATTGTCTTTTTTGAGGTATTTTTCTAACTTTAAAGTCGTTTTGAGTACAATTGCTTTTTCAACAAAACCATGATTGGAATTACCTGGATCTTTACCTCCGTGCCCTGCATCTAAAACAACAATAAACTTGGAATTGGACTGAGCGGAAATATTTATTGAGAAAAATAAAAAAAAGATTGAAATTACGGCTTTAATTTCTCTTGTTATCTTCAAAATATAGGTGGGTTGTTTTGAGTATTTATTATAAAAACAAGAGTTGCAGTTATTTAAAAGCCTCTTGAATGTTAATTTTTTCTCCGTTTTTAAACGCTATCAAAAACGCAGAATTGTATCCTTTTTCTTTCGCCTCCTTCAATTGTTCTTTGGCTTCATTATAATCAGCGGTTTCTCCATACATATATTTGTAAAGCTTATTTTCATAGGTTACAGAAATATTTTTAAGTCCATTGAAATTTCTCGGAATCAAATCCATTCTTTTGCTAGAGGCAGAAAGTTGCACTTTGAATACTGCTTTCGAATTATCAATATCTTTTTTTGATGAAATCGATTCTCCAGATTGAGAAGTGCTTCTTGGTTGCACGGGAATAGCGGTATCTTTTATTGGTTTTTCATTAATTTTTTGTGAGGGTCTTTCTTCAAGAATTTCAACTTCACCGTTACCATAATATTCTTTTTTATAACTTATAATTGCCTTTGCGATAGCTCTGGCTATTTCATTTTGACCTTCTTCTGAATTTAATACGTTCCCTTCAGCGGTATTAGAAATAAAGCCCATTTCAATCAACACTCTAGGCATATATGCTTTATGAAGCACCATAAAAGGGGCTTGTTTTACTCCCTCGCCTCTTGATTTCTTTCCTAAATCACTAAAAGCATCTTGAACCCTACTTGCCAAAGAAATACTATTGTCAAGATACTCCTCTTGCATCAAGGTCATTCCGATCATAGTTTCAGGAGAGTTCGGATCAAATCCTTCGTACTTTTGCTTGTAATCTTTTTCCAACGTAATAACAGAATTCTCTTTTTTGGCTGCTTCAAGATTTGAAGCCACTTTACTCAAACCCATCACATACGTTTCGGTACCATCCGCAGCAGTATTTCGATTTGCATTACAGTGGATGGACACAAAGATATTAGCATTAAATCTATTGGCTATATTAGCTCTTTCTATCAAATCGATAAAAACATCAGTTTTTCGGGTATAATTGACAGCTATTTGTGGTGTAGCTTCTAAAATTTTTCCAACTTTTAATACAACTGCCAAAGCAATATTTTTTTCGATACGACCGTCATAAACTGCACCAAAATCATGTGCTCCGTGTCCTGCATCTAAAGTTACTTTGAAAGTATTGGATTGGCTATACCCGATTAAAGAAAATAGTATCAAAATAAAAGTTAATATCCCTTTAATTTTATATGTTTTGTGCATAAAGCTATAAGTTAATTTAATTAAAACACTACAGTTATAAATTTATTTAATTGACTATTTTTGACGAAAAATAATATGTAATTTTGACAAGTCAAAAAACAAGCCATAATTTTACAAAAATAGCATTTAAACCTTTGTATACAAACTTATTTAATATCGTTTTATTATCATTTTTCCTATCGTTAGGTTCTGGTAAATTATATTCTCAAGATATATCAAAAAAAAAGACGGCTATATCATCTAATAAACAAACAGATAGCCCAAAAAAAACGATTAATCAAAATACTACTCCAATTATAGTTGTCGAAAAAGAAACGGACACAATCAAGATCGATAGTATCAAACCAAAAAAAGCATTTCTAGACGGTAAAATAAAATACAAGGCGGAACAGTTTGCTAAAATTGATCAGAAGAAAAAAATCATCACACTGTACAACAAAGCGGAATTATACTATCAAGACGTCGAATTGAAGTCAGGCGTAATCGTCATGGATTATGAAAAAAACGAGGTTTATGCCGGGCGTATCAAAGATTCAACGGGAGCATACACACAATTTCCAAATTTTAAACAAGGTGCCAATGTTATTGAACCTGATTCCATTCGTTTTAATTTTAAAACAAAAAAAGCGTTAATCTGGAATTCAAGATCGGAGCAAGGTGAATTTAGAATCAAAGCCGCAGTGACAAAAAAAGAAAATGACTCGGTTTATTTTTTAAAAGGAGCTCGTTTTACCACTTCAAAAGACGTGGACAATCCCGAATATTATTTTCAAACTAGTAAAGTAAAATTTATTCCTGGTAAAAAAGTAGTGACTGGGTTGACCAATATGGTTATCGCTAACGTACCAACTCCAATAGCGTTACCATTTGCTTTTTTTCCAATGAGCAAAGAAACCAGCATTTCAGGTTTAATTTTACCCAGTTATAATGATTCCAACAACAGAGGGTTTTCACTTCAAAATTTAGGGTATTATTTTGCTTTAAGCGATCACTATGATTTAACCGTTTTGGGCGATTATTATACTAATGGTAGTTATGGAATGCGTTTTGAATCCAGTTATGCAAAACGATACAAATTTAGAGGAAATGTAAATATTCGATTTGAAAACTTAATCTCCAGCGAAAGAGGCTATCCAGATTATTTGAAACAAAACATTTATAACATACAATGGTCTCATTCCAAAGACTCAAAAGCGAGTCCAAATTCAAGTTTTTCAGCTTCTGTGAATCTTGGAAGTAGTAAGTATTTCAAACAATCTATCAACCAGGTAAATATTGGTTCTAATCTCAATAATACATTAAGCTCTTCGATATCGTATTCAAAAAACTTCACTTCGGTTCCACAAGTGCGAATGTCTTTGACGGCCACACATTCGCAAAACACACAAACCGAAGAAATTAATATGACTTTGCCAACCTTACAATTGAGTGTTGACAGGGTTTATCCATTTGTGGGTAAGGACGGCGTTAAAAAAGGGTTTTTCAAGAATATAAACCTACAATATAATTTAAACGGAAGAAACAGCATTGTTACTACAGATTCCTTATTCTTCAAACCGCAAATGTTTAGAGATGCTAAAGTGGGTTTTCAACACAGCATTCCTTTAAGTACTAATTTTAAAATATTCAAATATTTCAGCGCATCTACTTCTATGAATTATGAGGAAATTTGGTACACCAAAACAATTGAAAGAAGGTATGATGTTGACCAAAGCAAAGTGGTAGATAAAACAATCAATGGATTTGATGCTTTCAGAACCTATTCGTTCTCTTCTAGCGTAGGAACAACTATTTATGGAACATTTAATTTTGGTGAAAACAAAAAGATTAAATCTATCAGACACGTCATGAGACCATCGGTATCGTATGGCTACACTCCTAGTTTTGAAAAATATTACGACACTTATGCTTCAGATGCAAGTGGCACAATGAACAAACAGTATACTAGATTTGAAAGTGGAATTTTTGGCGCACCAGGATTGAGTAATTCTAACACCTTAGGTTTTGATTTAAGCAACACTTTTGAGGCGAAAGTAACGGATAAAGACAGTACCAAAGTGGAGCCTAAAAAAATAATGCTTCTTAACAATTTAAACCTTTCTACTTCGTATAATCTTGAAGCAGATGGCGTGACTTCACTTGCCTTTTCTCCAGTGAGAGTGAGCGGTGGGACTACATTATTCGACAACAAAATGAATGTCAATTTTGGCGCAACATTAGACCCGTATGCTATTGATAATTCCGGAAAACGCATTAATGTGTTTAATATTGATAATGGTGGAAGTCTTTTTAGAATGACCAGCTCCAATATGACATTAAACTATTCGCTTTCCAGTAAAGGAAAAGACGATAAGAAAAAAGACAAAAACGTTCAAAGTCAACGAAATGGTGGTCGAGAAGATGATTTATTCGGAACAAACAGAGACTTAGGCGATAACAGAAAAAGTCAGTTTGACGAAGATGATGATGGTGAAGATAAAATTTCGGAATTTTTCAACTCGAAACTACCTTGGGATATAACTTTTGCCTATTCGTTAACGTATGGGAACAACAATAGAGAAAATAAAATAATTGGAAACTCAATAATGATTTCTGCAAATGCTGACATAACGCCAAAATGGAAAGCGGGAGTTTCTACCGGTTATGATTTTGTTCAAAAAGGAGTTACTTTTACTCAACTTCGTTTTGAAAGAGATTTGTTAAGTTGGAGAATGAGTTTCAACTGGTCTCCTTTTGGCACCAATGCAAACTGGGGCTTCTTCATTGGAATAAAATCTGGTGTGCTTAGCGACATCAAATGGGATAAACGAAGCGTAATTAATCGATAATTTTAATTAATAATACAAACAAATTAGCACCCAATTTTAATTTAAAAACAAACTACTTAGATGAAGAAAATAATTTTTACCGAAAATGCTCCTGCTCCTATTGGCCCGTATAATCAAGCGGTACTTACAGGGAATACTTTATACACATCTGGTCAAATTGCGATAAACCCAGCAACTGGAGAATTAGTTACCGTTACTATTGAAGCCGAAACGGAGCAAGTGATGCAAAACATGAGAGCGGTGTTAGAAGCTGCGGGAATGACATTTGAAAACGTTATAAAATCCACCATATTTATTACGGACATGAACGATTTTGGAAAAATAAATACTGCTTATGGTTCTTATTTTAACGAAAAAACCGCTCCAGCACGTGAAACGGTTCAAGTAGCTGGTTTGCCAAAAAATGTAAATGTAGAAATTTCTATGATTGCAATTTTATAACAAAATTCTACAATCAAAAAATTCCAAATTCCAAGATTTAAAGTCTAGAATTTGGAATTTTTAATTTATTACAATTCGCTTATTTATTAGCAACATGATAGGCAATAAGTCCGTCAATTGGTCTTCTTAAAACATTTCCCAATTGTAATTCATATTTATCAAAAATTTCTTGTAATTCATCTTTCAGATAAAATGCAATAGAACCCACAAAATGTACGGGTATTTCTTTATGATTTTCAAATTGTTTAATATAGTTTTTTACAAAAGATCTCATTCCCTTAAAAATAATTTTTCTACAGAATTCCGTTTCTTTATGTTGAATTAAGAACTTAGCATAAGTTGCTAAATACGCATTTGGATTTGCTTCTTTATATAATTTACTTTTTATAGCATCAGGATCCACATCATATTCTTTTTCAAATACCTCCGCTAGTTCTTTTGGCATTTTATTGAAATAATATTTTCGAATTAATTCTTTTCCAAAAACATTACCACTACAATCATCCATTATTATATACCCTAATGACTGTACTTTTTGATGTAATTCTTTACCATCAAAATAGCTACAGTTTGATCCTGTACCTAATATGCTTACAATAGCTTTTTCACCTTTAGCAGTTGTAGCATAAACGGCTGCATAAGTATCTTCTTTGACATCTATAATAGCGTTAGAAAAATAGTTTTGAAAAATTTGCGATAGCCAAATTTTCATTCGATCAGTCCCGCAACCTGCCCCATAAAAAAATAAATGGGTTGCTTCTTTTTTGTTTTGTAAAATATCAAAACGATCGTTTAACCGCTCAATGATTTCGTCCTCATCAAGAATTTCAGGATTTAATCCTAAGGTTTGTGTTGTAAACAGCACTTTTCCTTCTTCATTTACTGCAATCCAATCTGCTTTGGTAGAACCACTATCAACTATTAATCTCATTTTTTTGGTTTTTTTGTTTTGGAGTTACTCGATTTTAAAATGAGTTTCTCAAGAAACCTAGATTTAAAAAAGCAACAGAAAATAAAATCCCGTTAAAAAACATAACGGGATTTGTAAATATATAAAATTATTTTAAACCTGCAATATGCACCGATAAATCTATCATCTTACTAGAATATCCATATTCATTATCGTACCAAGATATGATTTTGAAAAAAGTAGAGTTCAAACCAATTCCAGCATTTGCATCAATAATAGAAGTTCTTGGATCAGAAACAAAATCTTGAGAAACAACTAAATCTTCCGTATATCCTAAAACCCCTTTCATTGTGGTTTCAGATGCCTTTTTCAAAACTGCCATTATTTCCTCATAGGAAGTTTCTTTGGCCACTTTTACTGTCAAATCTACTGCAGAAACGTCTGTTGTAGGAACACGAAAAGCCATGCCAGTCAATTTTCCATTTAATTCAGGAATTACTTTTCCAACTGCTTTTGCAGCACCAGTAGATGAAGGTATGATATTGCATGAAGCCGCACGTCCGCCTCTCCAGTCTTTTTTAGAAGGCCCGTCAGTTGTCATTTGAGTTGATGTAGTAGCATGAACTGTAGTCATCAATGCTTCTACGATTCCAAAATTATCATTGATTACTTTGGCTAAAGGAGCCAAACAGTTTGTGGTACAAGAAGCATTAGATACTACGGTATCAGTAGCCAAAGCACTCTCGTGGTTTACTCCCATTACAAACATTGGAGCATCAGCTGAAGGTGCAGAAATAATTACTTTTTTTGCTCCACCTGTAATGTGTGCTTTTGCAGTCTCAATAGTAGTAAAAAAGCCCGTACACTCCGCAACAACATCTACTCCTACTTCATCCCATTTCAATTTTGCAGGTTCTCTTTCTGCAGTAACTCGTATGTGTTTGTCATTTACAAAAAGTTTATCGTCTTTAACTTCAACTTTACCAGCAAAACGACCGTGAACTGAATCATATTTTAATAAGTAAGCCAAGTGATCTACATCTAACAAATCATTGATTGCAACTACCTCTACATTATCCCTGTTGAAAGATTCTCTGAAAACAATTCTTCCAATTCTTCCAAACCCGTTTATTCCTAATTTTACTTTTGACATTTTACTTTAATTTTTTTTGTTTATTTAATTAACTCAATATAAAGTCTAATTTCCTCACAATAAACTTTAACAACTTATGTAGACATAATTTCTGAAACTCTCAATAATTCTCTATCCACCACTGTTTTACCCTTAATGGCTTGGACCAACGGAGTCAGTGACACTTTATCATTATGCAAACCAACCATATAACTTGATTTTCCTTCTAATAATGATTCAACTGCTTTCACACCTAATCTACTGGCAAGAACTCTGTCAAAACAAGAAGGGGATCCACCACGTTGCATGTGACCTAATACAGAAACTCTAACATCGTATTCTGGCAAATTGGCTTCTACATAATCTTTTAATTCAAAAACATTTTTTCCAATTTTATCTCCTTCAGCAATAACAACTATACTAGAGGATTTGCCTGATGCTTTACTTTTTTGTAACGATTCTAATAATCGCTCTAAACCTAAATCTTCTTCAGGAATAAGAATTTCTTCAGCACCAGCACCAATTCCCGCATTTAGAGCAAGATGTCCGGCATCTCTACCCATTACCTCAACAAAAAACAAACGATTATGGGAACTTGCAGTATCTCTAATTTTATCTATTACTTCTACTACTGTATTCAATGCTGTATCGTATCCTAAGGTGTGACTAGTCCCAAAAATATCATTATCAATAGTTCCTGGAATTCCCATAATTGGAAAATTAAATTCAGTACTAAATAACAATCCTCCGGTAAAAGTTCCATCTCCACCAATTACTACCAAAGCATCAACTCCAGCTTTGACAAGGTTTTCATGTGCTTTTTTTCTCCCTTCAAGTGTTTTGAATTCACTAGAACGAGCTGATTTTAATATCGTCCCTCCTTTATTTACAATGTTATTTACGCTTCGAGGCCCCATTTCTTTGAAGTCTCCTTCAATCATTCCTTGATATCCTCTATAAATTCCTATACATTCTATATTATGAAAAGCACATGTTCGAACAACTGAACGAATAGCAGCATTCATACCCGGTGAGTCACCACCTGAGGTTAGAACGCCAACTTTTTTTATTATTTTTGGCATTTTTAAAGTATTAAAGTGTAAAATTAGCAAACATTAACCACTTTCTGTGGCTGTGATTTTAATAAATTAGATACGCATTCTAAATTCAAACGTTTTCGTTAATAAGTTTTTCAAAATCAAAATAAATTGAATATTATTTAACAAAACTAAAAGAATGCAAGTTTTTATTTAAAAATATCGACTTCATCCGTGTTTTTTTAAAAAAATTAGAATTGTACTCTTCCATGATTTTTTTTGATGAATCAATAAAATAGTAGTGCCAAATTTTTACAATTTCGTTTTTAAAATCAACAAAAAACAACTGATTTTACGATAAATGAATAAGATGAAAAACAACACTAAAAAATGCAATCCCTATCCTATTTAGCACGACATAATTAATCAAAATCAGGGTGTTATTTAGTTTTCATCAGGAATTAAACCTTCTTGATTTTTTTTAATTTTTTCAGAATTGTTTTTCTTGGATCTTTGAAAATTAATGTATTCTGGAGATAAATTAGAATCTTGATCTTCAGATGCAGGAGTTGTTACTTTGTCAAACTTAAGGTTCTTGAAAATCTTATTAACAAATTCTTTGAAAGAATCAAAATCAACTGCGTACGACACCCCTAAACCTTGTGTATATCCTATACCTTGGCCTACGTAATTGATGTCGTTTTCTTTGTTAAAAAGTCTTAAGTTAAGCGTTCCGTCCTCGTTAACTCGGAAAAGAACTTCAACATCTCCCACTACTGCAGATTGATTTATTCCTCCAAAAGGAACTCCAAGTTTTCCGTTAATAGTAACCCTATCATTAATCTTAGACGAAATTGTAGCAACAAATCTACCATCTGTTTCTTTTCCTACCCTTCTGTCTGCCCCAATAAAATTGAGGCCTACTTTGAACTTGTCATCATCAGATTGAATAATTCCACCTAAAATACTTGATGCTGTTTCGAATAAACTTCCCGAAAAATCGGACTGACTTACCCCTTCAGGGCTGAGGAAAGCACCAGAAGATAACAAATACAAAGCTTGTGTTTGTCTGACATCCTTATCATTTAATTTATATTGAATTTCTGATTTTAAAACAGTACTCACTGTAGGGAACTCAATATTAAAATCAGGTTCCGGACTGGTTAAATCGCCGCGTACACCAATAATTACTTCGACTGGAACTTTAGTGTTAAAAGAGGAGTTTTCTAACAAAACAGCGGGATTTGCCGAAGTTTTATATACCGCCTCAAGGTTTAGCTGCGCTCTCATAGGATTGCCTTCCCAAGTGATAGAGCCTCCTTTTTTTACTTCAAATTTCTTATCTATAAGTCCTCCATATCTAAAATTATAAGTTCCTTCGTAGGCCTGGTAATCTCCCCACATATTAAACTTGCCTAAAGTATTAATCTTAAACAATAAAGACCCGAACCCTTTTCCTTTCATTCCATGACCCGTATTTCGATCTAGAATCACCTCAACTTCTGCATCTGGGGTAATATCAAAATCAAATTCTAATTCAAGTCCGTTATAATTTCTGGTATTATCAATGATTCCGTTTTTTAAATTGTATTTTTCTTTCTCCGTTACAAAATGGAGAAAGATATTATCACTAACACTTTCCGCATTATTAATTGGAATTTTAACTGCAGTTCCTTTCTCTGATTTTGCATCTACCTTTATAAATAAGGAATTTGTAGGCCCCTTAATCGTCGCAGTACCATCAATAAAAGCGGTTCCGTAATAAGCCGCATCTTCACTATCCTTGGTGTCTAAGGCAAGTAACCGTTTTGAATTGACGGCTAAATCTAATTTCCAATCTCCAAAATTATTGTGCTCAATATATCCGTTCAAATTTCCTTTGGTGCCGTATTTAGTATCCGTTAGCGTATTGTTTCTAAATAGGAATCGCTCATCCGTTAAGTCAATAATTGTATTAGTACTTAATCCATAATCCACATTTAGATACGGTATTGTTACCCCTCCTTTATCTAAAAAAAGACGTCCATTGATAGCAGGTTTCTTAAGATTACCCTCAATGACGGCATTTCCAGAAACAGAACCTCTAATATTAGACAAGACCTCACCGCCAAGCGAGTTTAATGTGGCAATATTAAACTTGTCGAATTTCAGTTTTAGATCAAGAATAGTCTCTTTGTTAATGACTTGAAAACTCCCATCTGCGTTAAATGATTCTAGGTATTTATTTTCTAAATTTGAATTTATTGTAAATTTTTCTAGATTTTCATCACCTTCTATATCAAAATTCAAAATGCCGAGATCTGTTTTATTTACATTCAAATTATCAATCACAATCGAAGCTGTAGGCTGATAAACATTCTTGTTTTGTTTAAAACTAACTTCTCCATTGATATTTCCTTCCAGAATCAACTTATCATTTGTAGGCGTAATTTGATTTAAGTCGACATCCTTGAAACTCAATTTCAAATCCTTAAAAGAGGTGTCTTTGAAAATACCAGCTAATGAAATTGACTGGTTTTCATGAGATAATATGATGTTGTCTATATTAAAATTTTTAAATGATTTATCAAAGACTATTTGGTTATCTGGGGTTTCATTTTCATTTAAATACCAAAGATAATCCTTGAATTTTACTTCTGATTTACTAATTCCTACAACATTATTATTATCCTTATTTATGGTATGGTATAAATTCAGATTGTAATAATCTTCTGCATTTTTACCTCCTTTAAACTCAGATCGAAAGTACAATGTGTCTTTCATAGTGACATTTATCAAACTAAAATCTCGTATTGTATAGTATTTTGTTTTTATGCTATCCAGCTCGATGTATGCATTATAAAGCGGGTTTTTATTATCAACTGAAACACTAATATTGTCAAATGTATTAGCCGAGGCAATGATTTGAGGCGAATTAAAGTTGAGTTTAAACTCCTGATTGTCTGAGTTCATATTTCCTTTTACAATAGTATTAGTACCTATTGAAATTTCAGGAAAAAATATTTCGATTATTTTATTATAGATTGAAAAATTAAACTTCAGAAACTGTCCTTTTTTCACTTTGTGTGGTTTGAAATTGGTATACAAACTCCCCAAAGAATTCTTTACTAAATTTTCTAATTGATTGAATTCAAATTTACCAATAATTTCTCCTTCAACAATATCAGGGGAATTTACAGTTATAGTACGTATCTTATTTTGATCAAAAGCAGAATTTATTGTAAAATCATCAAAATTATAAGTCTCTTTTGCATTTTTATAAGACGTTTTGTTGATATAAACATTTCCTTGAAAATTCTCTATGTTATTCCCTGTCGCCTGTACAACAACATCTCCTTTAAATACAGAAACAGAATCTTTTAGTATTTTTAATTTATTTAAATCTGCATTTTCAACATTGATATGAAAATCATAGCGACTGTCTACATTACTTAAATCCAATAAACCATCAAAATTCATATTCAAGTTTGGATCATTAATTGAAATATGTCCTTTGTATTTAGGACTTTTAAGAGCACCATCAACAACAATATTAGAATAGCTATAGTTATTAAAATCTATTTTACTAATATCCCCTTTGATGCCTGTATCTAAATATTTTTGTTTAAAACCTTTCCCATCCACATCAATATTCATACTTACTCTTCCCAACTCTTTTCGTTCCAATAAAGTGCCAATATCAAAGTTTTCCAAAATCACATTTCCAAGATAAGAAGCTTTATCAATTTCATCAATATTTTGAATGGCTAAGTTTGAAGTTACATTTCCCAGTGCGGTAATCATAGCGAAATCAGCTTCAACGGCAGTAGTTGAAACACTCGAAGTTCCCGAAGCTGAAAATCGTCCTAGTTTTCTTAAAGAAGTTGGTAGTTTATTTCCCAAAACATTAGGCAGAATCACTACCAAATCCTCGTAAGTTGAAGTTAATTTATCAAATTCAGCATACATGAAAAATTTCTGACCTTTCTTAGCAAATAGATTTTTAAAATTGATGTCTCCTATTATTTCAGTCTTACGATTATCAATCAATTTCAACTTTTGTAATTTCAAATTGTTAAGGGTACCTTTGATACTCGTCCTAACATAAAAATGTTGATTTTTCCCTAATTCTTTATAAAAATGGCGAATATCATTTGACGCAATTGAAGCTGAATTTAATTTGATATCAAACTGTACTTTATCCGTAAAATTTAAGAAGTCTTCAATTTTGTAATTCAAAGCAACATCTCCGTTCAAAGTTGATTCTTTTGTCAATAAATCAAGATTTTTCAGTTTAATATTCTTTTTAGAATAACTAAACTTGGAGCTTAAGTTTTTAACATACAAACCACGAAAGTCTAAAAAAGACATCTTGTGGATTGAGGTAGTCACATCCGGGCCAAAAATTAAAAAATCAGTTACATAAGCGTTCAGTTTTGTAAAATCCAAGTCTTTTGGTATCTCGCGATTCTCATCCGTTAAAATAAAACGTCCGTCAAAAATTTGTATTTTATTTGCTTTAAGCAAAAACTTCCGAGTGGATGGTTTGCCTGTTTCAAAAGCTTCAACGAATTTATCAAGGTTTGATTCTTTTTCGTTTTTATACGTTTTAAGATTAAAAATCAATCCCTGCAAATCCAAACCATCAAAAATCAAATCACCATTGAGGAGTTTTTTACTTTCTAAAATAGTGGTAGAAATCCTGTTGGAATAAATCAAAGTGTCTTTGTGGTGATCTCGAATCAATACTTTTTTGAACTTTACACCTCCAAAAACTGAAATCGCAACTTCATCAATAGCTATATTAGTTCCAAAATCTTTATTTAGGCTATTTGTAAAATACTGGGCAATTTTTGTCTGAACAAATGGCATCGTAAGAGCAATTCCTATAACCAACAAAAGCAGGACTAATCCAAGTAGTAGACGAAACGCTATTTTTACAACTTTTTTGATACCTATATATTATTTAATGTTCTAAAATTTCATTTTGTCATTGGAAACACAAGCGCCTTTAATAAAAATTCTCTAATTTTGGCTTCTACAAAAAGATTTTAAAAATTGATTTGTCAAATGTAATCCAAAATTTGTGCCTTTTTATGCAAAATCCCAAGGTTTTTATACTTGCCATCGAAAGTTCTTGTGACGATACTGCTGCTGCTGTTTTACAAAACGACAAAGTGCTGTCAAATGTTGTGGCAAATCAGCTAATTCATACTCAATATGGCGGCGTAGTTCCTGAGCTCGCTTCTCGTGCGCACCAACAAAATATAGTTCCAGTAGTAGATGCTGCACTTCGCAAAGCAAATATACAAAAAGAACAACTCTCCGCTATCGCTTTTACACAAGGTCCAGGACTGATGGGTTCGCTTTTAGTAGGGAGTTCTTTTGCTAAATCAATGGCGCTGGCGTTACAAATTCCATTGATTGCCGTGAACCACATGCAAGCACATGTTTTAGCCCATTTTATTGCAGAAGATAGTTTTGAAAAACCCAGCTTTCCCTTTTTGGCTTTGACCATAAGTGGCGGACATACTCAAATCATCAAAGTGGATCACTTTTTTGAGATGACCGTGATTGGCGAAACCACTGATGACGCTGTTGGCGAAGCTTTTGATAAAAGCGCGAAGATTTTAGGTCTTCCCTATCCTGGAGGTCCTCTAATTGATAAATACGCCCAATTAGGAAATCCAAAAGCTTTCCCTTTTACCAAACCAAAAGTTCCTGGTTTGGATTTTAGTTTTTCGGGTCTAAAAACTGCGATTTTATATTTTATCCAAAAGAAAAAATTAGCCAATCCAAATTTTGTTGCAGAAAACCTAAATGATATTTGCGCTTCCATTCAACATACGATTATTGAAATCTTAATGGCCAAATTAAAATTGGCCGTAAAAGAAACTGGAATAAAACAAATTGCCATTGGTGGTGGCGTTTCCGCCAATTCAGGAATTAGAAATACACTGAAAGAAACCGAAAATAAATACGGCTGGAAAACCTTTATCCCAAAATTTGAATACACTACTGATAATGCTGCAATGATTGGCATTGTAGGTTATCAAAAATTTTTAACGCAATCATTTGAAACCTCTTCTGTAGTTTCTAAAGCAAGAATACAACTATAAATTATGCAATTATTTTACAATCCAACGATTACAGAAACTACTGAAGTTTTTTCTTTTGACAAAGACGAGAGTAGACACATTATTAAAGTATTGCGCAAAAAAGATACCGACATATTACATGTTACCAACGGCTTAGGATTTCTATTTACAACTGAAATCACATTGGCTTCAGACAGTAAATGCACCGTTAAAATTCTTTCGTTTGAAAAAGCGGCTCCTTCTAAATTTAGATTGCATCTGGCTGTGGCTCCAACAAAAATGAATGACCGATACGAATGGTTTCTGGAAAAAGCAACCGAAATTGGCATCCATGAAATCACACCTATTATTTGCGATCACTCGGAACGAAAAATTATCAATACCGAACGATTTGACAAAATTTTATTGACTGCTATGAAGCAATCGAATGAATTGTTTCTTCCAAAATTGAACAATGCCATAACATTCAAGGAATTCATCAAACTAAAAAATGAAGGCTTAAAACTAATTGCGCATTGTGAAGAAACGGATAAAAAATCATTAAAATCAGTTTTGAAACCAAACCAAAATATTATAATGCTGATTGGTCCTGAAGGCGATTTTTCGGAAAAAGAAATTACATTAGCACTTGAAAATGACTTTACTGCTGTTTCGTTAGGAAACACTAGATTAAGAACAGAAACCGCAGCAATAGTTGCTTGTCATAGCGTCGTATTTGTCAATGAAGATTAAGTGATTTAAATTATTATGAAAAAAATATTTTATCTGCTGTTGCTTCTTTCAACACCATTGTTTTCACAAGAAATTGCTTTGGTAAAATACAGTGGCGGTGGCGATTGGTATGCAAATCCAACTTCACTGCCTAACTTGATACAATATTGTAATGCCAACATTAACACCAAAATAAAAACGAAGCCCGCAACTGTTGAGCCGGGAAGTCCTGATTTATTCTCCTATCCGTACGTACACCTGACGGGTCATGGAAATGTAGTTTTTAATGATGCTGAAGTAAGTAATATCAAAAATTATTTAGCTGCTGGCGGATTTCTCCATATTGACGATAATTACGGCATGGATCAGTATATTAGAAAAGAAATCAAAAAAATATTTCCAAATAATGGCTTAGTTGAAATTCCTGCTAATCATGCTATTTTTCAAAAACCATATTCATTTCCAAATGGTTTACCAAAAATACATGAGCATGACGGCAAACGGCCTCAGGCTTTTGGGATTTTCATCGAAAACAAACTAGTACTACTTTACACCTACGAATGTGATTTAGGAGATGGCTGGGAAGATCCTGAAGTCAATAACGACCCAGCGCCAATTCGTGAAAAGGCATTGAAAATGGGAGCCAATATCATTAGTTATCTCTTCAATAATTAATTGTTTGAATTCTATATTCGATTTTAATTTCGAACTTCAAATTTCATATTATTCCATGAAGTAAGTACAAGTGCTTTTTCATCTTACAAATTGGATAACATAGTTTCTTATAGAGTAAAACAAGAATTTATCCACTACTCAAAAATGGATTTTATTGCAATTATCAGTTATAAATTACATAAAGCAGATTTATTAAAATTTATAAATTTCATATAAAATTGCATTGTTTTTAGATGTAATCATAGAATTTATATTAAATACCTAAATTAAATACAAATAGTTTTGTGTTTTGAATTTAGAACAAAAATTAAATATAAGAAAACACCTTAAAATAATATTCGTTCATTTTACGGAAACCCGCAAAATAGATGTATCTCATATTTTTTTTTAAAAAAAATTAATCAATAGTTTTTTTTATTGAAAATTTGTTATAAAATTGTGGAATAATTAACCAAACCTACTAATTTATAACAAGTTTATTATGAAAAAAATTATTTTATCTGCTGCGGCAGTTTTAATGCTTTTCTCATGTCAAAATGATGTGACAGAAACAGCTACAGACGCGAGTGTTTTATCACAACGCGGCTGCGCCTCTCATGAAGTTCTTCAAGCACAAATGAAAGCTGATCCAACTTTGGCGTTAAGAATGAATAAAATTGAAGCTTTTACACAAAAAGCAATGTTAACTAGTCGTTTAGTAAATGGTAAAGTTGAAATTCCTGTTGTAGTAAATGTATTGTACAAAACTGCAGCCGAAAATATTTCATTAGCTCAAATTCAATCACAAATTGATGTGTTAAACGAAGATTTCAATGCAACTAACGCTGATTTTGGCAATGTTCCAGCTTTATTCTCAGGAGTAAAAGCTAATGTTGGAATTACATTTGTATTGCAAAATGTAGTTAGAAAATCTACAAATACAACATCTTGGTCAACAAACGATGCAATGAAAAAATCAGCAAAAGGAATTGCTCCTACAACGCCTACTACAGTATTAAACATGTGGTCTTGTAATATGGGTGGTGGTATCCTTGGCTACGCACAATTTCCTGGAGGTTCTTCTGTAACTGATGGAGTTGTAATCGACAACAATGCTTTTGGACGTACTGGAACCGTTTCTGGTGTTTACAGCTTAGGAAGAACTGCTACTCACGAAGTGGGTCACTGGATGAATTTACGTCACATTTGGGGTGATGCTTCTTGTGGAAGTGATTTCGTTTCGGATACACCTACACACGATACTGCTAACTATGGTGTTCCAGCCTATCCTCACTACAGCACTTGTACTGGAACTCCAGTAGAAATGACTATGAACTACATGGATTACACAGACGATAGAGGAATGTATATGTTCTCTAATGGTCAAAAAACAAGAATGGCTGCTTTATTTGTTTCAGGTGGAGCAAGAGCAAGTTTTGGAATATAACATTTTTACGTTTTTTTAGAATTCAAAAACTCGTCACTTGTTGGCGAGTTTTTTTTTATATTTACAATCTAAAATTAAAACATGATTACATCAAAAACTATTTCAAATGGGATTCTTAGAGCAGTAATAACACTCACTTTGTGTGGTTTAGTCTTGTTCTTTTTTTATAAAATCCAATCCGTAATAATTTATCTTATTGTATCTCTAATACTTACACTGATAGGAAATCCCATTTTAGATTTTTTCAAAAAAAGACTAAAGTTCAACCATGTTTTTGCAACAATTGCAACTTTGTTTATTTTTATCCTTATCATATTCGGATTTATAATGATGTTCATCCCTTTGATCTTGTCACAAGGACAAAATTTATCACTTCTTAACACTGTCGAAATTGAAAAAGATTTAGCGCTCTTAATTAATCAAATTACTGTGTTTTTAGACAGCCATAGTATAGATTCTGCACAAGTTTTGAAAGAAGCAAACATTACCTCTAAAATAAATTTTAATTTTATTCCAGATTTTTTAAACTCCCTTTTAGGGACAATTAGTAGTTTTGGAATGGGATTAGCTTCTGTACTATTTATTACGTTTTTCTTTTTAAAAGATCGAAAAATATTCATCTTGGGAGCAAGAGATCTAATCCCAAATAGCCATGAAGATCAGATTTTAAATTCTTTAGAAAAAACAAATCACTTGTTGTCTCGTTATTTTATTGGATTGTTACTTCAATTGTTCATTGTTTTTCTTTCCTACATAATTGTATTATTACTATTTGGTATTCCTAATGCACTTATTATCGCTTTTTTATGTGCTGTATTAAATATTATTCCATACATTGGACCGCTAATAGCCTCTGTTTTAGCAGCAATACTAACCATGTTAAGCAATCTGGGAAGTGACTTTCAATCTGAAATTTTGCCTACTACTATTTATGTTTTAGTTGGATTTTGGATTGTTCAAATTATTGATAATAATGTCTCACAACCCATTATTTTTTCGAAAAGTGTTAGTTCACACCCACTGGAAATATTTCTTATAATACTCATTGCAGGTTTTATTTTTGGAATACTGGGAATGATAGTGGCTGTTCCTTTATACACCATATTTAAAGTTATAGGTAAAGAATTTTTCCCGGAAAATAAAATCATCATGCTATTAACTAAAGATATTTAATTTTGGATCTACTGATTCTAAAGCACGAAATACAAGCATTTATCAACGCAAATGTCGGCAAAAGCATTTCGAAATTAGCACTTCAAAAAAATCCTTTTCCAGAAGTAAATTGGATTACTATTTTGAACCAAATTGAAGCCAAAACAAAGGCAAAAGACAAACTACCCAATTGGTTTTCAGCCGAAAATATTATTTATCCAAGCAAAATATCAATAGAACAAACATCCTCAGAAAAAACAGCTTCCTACAAAGCTTCTGTTGTTTCAGGTGATAGCTTAATTGATTTGACGGGCGGTTTTGGTGTGGATGATTACTATTTTTCAAAAAAGATAAAAAATGTTGCCCATTGCGAAATCAATTTAGAATTGTCAGCGGTTGTGAAACACAATTTTGAACAATTAAATGTTCCAAATATCACTTGTTATGCAGGAGATAGTTTAGACTCTTTGAACACTTTGAATACAAAATGGGACTGGATTTATATTGATCCCTCCAGACGAAATGATGCCAAAGGAAAAGTATTCCTGCTCAAAGATTGTTTGCCTAATGTTCCTGAAAATCTAGATTTCTATTTTAATAATTCAGATGCCATTCTAATAAAAACAGCGCCTCTGCTGGACATTTCGGCAGGATTATCTGAATTGCAACACGTAAAAGCGATCCATATTATAGCTGTAGAAAACGAAGTAAAAGAATTATTATGGGAATTACACGCCTCTTTTTTTGGAAATACAACGATAAAAACGATAAATTTAACGAAGGATAAAACAGACACTTTCGATTTTATTTTGAATGAGGATTCTAAATTTCCAAACTTTAGTTTACCACAAAAATATCTTTACGAACCCAATAGTGCCATCATGAAATCAGGAGGATTTGATGAGGTAGGTTCGTTTTACAACTTAAACAAATTACACAAACATTCTCATTTATACACTTCGGCTGATTTAATATCTTTTCCGGGACGCATTTTTCAAATTCAAAATTCATTTCCTTATAACAAAACCGAAATGAAGTCTTTTTTAGAAAACACGCAAGCAAATATCACAACCCGTAATTTTCCGGACAGTGTAGAAAGCATTCGAAAAAAATGGAAAATAAAAGATGGAGGAAATCTATATTGTTTTTTCACAACTGATGAAAACAATGATAAAATAGTCTTAATTTGCACCAAAATATAATAAAATGAAATACGTCATTACGCTAACTTTATTGTTCTTAAGGCTCAATGCATTTGCTCAAAAACCTTGTGAATACAGCACAAATGTTACTGATTCAATAGGCACCTACAAATCAACGCAAGAATATATGATTGCGGAGAGAAATTTTGCTGGAAATTCCAGTTATATTTTTTATTCCTTGGCATTAACAGATGGCTTGCCCACTTTAACCGTCCAACTTATTTCGAAAAGTAAAGACTTTATGAAAGTGAGCTGTTTTGACAAAAATTCAAAATTGTTTTTACAATTAAATAACGGAAAAATAATCACGTTAATACATATTGACCAAGAAAATTGCGGTAGCATGCTCCGCGATGACAAAGGATTTGACAACAGAGTTAATTCCGGTACTTTTATGTTTACCAAGGGTAGTTTTGAAGAATTAAAAAGCTCGCCAGTTACCATGATGCGCATTAAATATATGACAGATACGGACGATTATGTCTTGAAAAAAGAGTTTAAATCTGAATTGACGAATGAGATTTACAATCCGGAAACCTATTTCATTGATTACTTAAAATGTATTGAATAAGGTTATTTACAATCCCATTTCGCATTAGAAACGGCATCATTCAAAGCTGTTTTCAAATTGTAATGCCACCATTCTGAATCAAAAGAATTGAAGCCGCTGCTTGTCATAATTGTTTTCAATAGTATTCTGTTTTGTTTTACATTATCGGAAACATTTGGATAATTATGACTTGCTTCTATTCCAAAAAAATCGAAAGGAGTGCCCATATCTAATTCTTTTCCTAAACTATCTATCAAAGTAATATCGACCGCTCCACCTCTATTATGAATGGATCCTTTTGCAGGATCAGCAACATACTTAGGGTTAGATACAATTTTCCACATTTTTTTTTGGATATCTAAAGGGCGATAACAATCAAAAATTTTGATTTTATAGCCTTTTTCAAGAAACTTTTTGTTTGCGTCGATAAGTGCATTTACCGTTTTTAACCGTAAAAAACATTCTGCACAATCATATACTTTTGCCTTCAAAAAATTATCTTCTGTGGCATATTTCATGTCATATTCAAAATCTTGACTATACTGTTTTAAGTTTACAAACGTGCTGTCATTAACACTTGTTTCTTTTGCTTGGTCTTTATTCAAAACCACATTTTGTGATTTACAGCTAACAAACCAAAAAAGAGAACATACTACTAGGGATGATTTAAAATAGAACTTCATAGCTTATAATTTTCATAAAAATAACACAATTAATGCAGTTTTCAGCACTTCTAAAAACAAAAAAACTGCTCAAAAAGAGCAGCTTCAAGAATCAATAAAATATTATCTCTTATAATATTTTTTATATTTAGGATAGGAAATAGCACCAACTAAAGTAATTCCTCCAAGAGAATACCAAATCCAACTTAAAGAATGTGCTTCGCCACTAGCGTAAGAATGCAATCCTACCAAGTGAAAATTTACACCGTAATAAGTAAACAAAATGGATACAAAAGCAAACATACTCATCAAATTAAACGTCCATTTACCACGCAAAGATGGAACAAATCGAGCATGAATCACAAAAGCATATACCATAATACTAATTAAAGCCCAAGTTTCTTTTGGATCCCATCCCCAGTAACGTCCCCAACTTTCATTAGCCCATTGTCCACCAAGGAAGTTTCCAATAGTCAACAGAATCAAACCTATCGTAAGCGCTAATTCATTGATATAGGTAATTTCTTGAATATTCAAATCCATTTTGGTTTTGTTCTTTTCAGTCGTAAACAAGATCAGCAATAATGAAACCAGTCCCAAAATCATTCCTAAGGCAAAAGGTCCGTAACTTGCTACAATTACCGCAACGTGAATCATTAACCAATACGAATTCAAC